>Ga0316207_10001284_pt1 | contig 31901 bp, 28 predicted proteins | sample 6weekpyrite_MG_FD_204943 | JGI IMG/M metagenome (GOLD analysis project Ga0316207, IMG submission 204943) | Microbial mat bacterial communities from mineral coupon in-situ incubated in ocean water Damariscotta River, Maine, United States -... | ecosystem: Environmental > Aquatic > Marine >...
ATAATACATAATAAATAATACATAATAAATAAGTTAAATAACACTATTGACAAATTATTTTGTAGTAATATATAAATAACATAATATCTGTAAAAATACCCAGGTGCTTTTAAAAGCACTCATAAATCAGCCGTCAGGAAGCATCATGGACGCCACCGCCCCGCACGTTATTGAAACCAACCACCCCGTTGAAGCACACAGCACGTCCGCTGTGACCGAAATTGATGTACATACGGCTTTTGAATGGGTAAAAACCGGCATCGCCGACATGCTCGATGTGCGCGAAGCCCACGAATATGCCGTTGAAAAAATCGAAAACGCGGATTTTTATCCCCTGTCACAATTCGACGCGGACAAAATTCCCGAAACCGATGGCAAAAAACTGATCCTTTTCTGTGCCGTTGGCAAACGCTCCATCGACGCCGGGGAACGGTTGCTGAAATCCGGTCATACACAGGCCTATTCCATGCAAGGGGGACTGATTGCATGGGACGATGCCGGTTACCCCATTATTGAGGACTGAACGGTTTTATTGTTTGCCGTTTTTACTTGTTTTTTCGGGCAACAATCAGAAATTCAACATTCCCTTTGGGGCCGCGTATCGGGCTTTCAGCAATACCGGTTACCGACCAGTCAGGAATACCTGAAAGCCAATTTTGAATGTCGTCGCAGACCTGGTTGTGAAGTTCCGGATCACGCACCACACCGCCTTTACCGACCTTGCCGCGGCCCACTTCAAATTGCGGTTTGATCAAGGCTGTCAACACACACCTCGCTGCTGCCAGATCCATCACCGCAGGCAATACCGTTTTCAGGCTGATGAAGCTGGCATCACAGCCGATAAAATCCAGATCATTGCTGATGGTTTCCCGGTCCAGATAACGGGCATTGGTTTTTTCCAGAACCGTGACCCGTTGATCGCTGCGTAATTTCCACGCCAACTGACCATGACCGACATCAACAGCATACACGTGCGCCGCGCCGTGGCTGAGCATGACCTCCGTAAACCCGCCGGTTGATGCCCCGATATCGGCGGCGATGGCGCCCCGTAAATCCAGCGAAAAATGCCCGATAGCATGATCCAGCTTGAGCCCGCCACGGGATACCCATGGATGGTCTTTGCCCTTGATATCAAGGGGAATATCGTTTTTGACCTGTGCGCCCGGCTTATCCATCCGCCGGGTATCGCTGAAAACCAGTCCGGACATGACCAAAGCCTGGGCTTTGCTTTTGTTTTCAGCCAGTCCACGGTCCACCAGAACCTGATCAAGTCGTTTTTTTACGATGGTTCAGGCCCGCTTTTCAGCCATGAACGTTTTGGCATCCTCACCCCGGCCCAACGCGGAAAGCACCCGGGTAACGATGTGATCCGACGTCAATCCGGCGATTTCAAGCTGTTTTTGCGGGCTGTTGTGTTCGATAAAGGTATCCGGCATGGTCATCATCCGGACTTTCAAACCATTATCCAGCAAGCCTTCATTACCCAGATAGTGCATGACATGGGCGGCAAAGCCACCGGCGGCCCCTTCTTCGACAATCACCAGCACCTGATGATTTTGGGCCAAATCCTTGATCAATTCATGATCCAGCGGTTTGGCAAAGCGAGCATCGGCAACGGTGGTTGACAGCCCCATTGATGATAATTCTTCGGCCGCTTTCAGGCTTCGCTGGAGCATGCTGCCAATGCTTAACAAGGCAATGGTGTCGCCCTGTTTCACCACCCGGCCCTTGCCGAGGGCAAGAACCTGACCACGTTCCGGCAATTCAACACCGACGCCTTCGCCTCTGGGGTAGCGCACGACCGAAGGCAAATCATCAATGCTGGCCGCAGTTGCCGTCATGTGCATCAGTTCGGCTTCATCCGCCGGGGCCATCACCACCAGATTGGGCACCGTGCACAAATAAGCCAGATCAAACGCCCCGCAATGGGTCGCGCCATCGGCCCCCACATATCCGGCGCGGTCAACGGCAAAGCGAACCGGCAATTTCTGAATGGCCACATCGTGGATAACCTGATCATAGGCCCGTTGCAGAAATGTCGAATAAATCGCGGCAAACGGTTTATAGCCTTCGCATGCCATTCCGGCGGCAAAGGTAACGGCGTGTTGTTCGGCAATGCCGACATCAAAGCTGCGGTTTTCAAATTTTTCCGCAAATTTATCGACCCCGGTTCCGCCCGGCATGGCAGCGGTGATGGCCACAATTTTTTCATCCTGTTCGGCTTCGGCAATCAAAGCCCTGGCAAAAACATTGGTGTATGATGGTGCGTTGGATTTGGCTTTATGCTGTTTACCGGTGACCACATCGAATTTGGAAACGCCGTGGTATTTATCCGCAGACTTTTCAGCAGGTTCGTAGCCATGGCCTTTTTCCGTGATGGCATGGATCAATACCGGTCCCGGTTCCACATCATCACGCAGGTTTTTCAGCACCGCAACCAGATGATCGAGATTATGGCCGTCAACGGGGCCGACATAATAGAAACCCAACTCTTCAAACAGGGTGCCGCCGGTGACCATGCCACGGGCGTATTCATCGACTTTTGCCGCCGCCTGTTCAATTTGATCGGGGAATTTTTTCATCACCCCGCGGGCAAAATGGCGCATGGAACGAAACGGACGCGATGAAATCAAACGCGACAGATAATTATTCAAGGCACCGACCGGCGGCGCGATGGACATATCGTTGTCGTTCAGGATCACAATCAACCGTGCGTCCATGGAACCGGCATTGTTCATGGCTTCATACGCCATCCCGCCGGACATGGCACCGTCACCGATCACCGCAATGACATTCCTGTTGTCATTCATCAAATCGGATGCAACCGCCATCCCCAGCCCGGCTGAAATTGACGTCGAAGAATGCCCGGCACCAAATGGGTCGTACGGACTTTCGCTGCGGTTGGTAAATCCGGACAAGCCATCGCCCTGGCGCAATGTGTGCATCTGATTGCGCCGTCCGGTCAGGATTTTGTGGGGATAACATTGATGACCAACATCCCAGATCAAACGGTCATTCGGGGTATCAAACACATGATGGATGGCGACGGTCAGTTCAACCACGCCCAGACTGGCACCCAGATGCCCGCCGGTGATCGACACCGAACGTACCGTATCGGCCCGTAATTCACCCGCCAACTGTTTCAGTTCGTCCATGGAAAGTCCACGAATGTCGCCGGGTGTTTTCACCGTATCCAGAATTGGTGTACTATCCGTCACTGGAATTTCGCCTTCCGTAAGTCGTTGATAACGTTAAAAAATTCAGGGTCAGGTTTTTCTTTCGATGATAAACCGGGCCAAGCTGGATAAATTGTCTGCCTTTTCAGCAAAAATTTCAAGATGTTCTATGGCCTGATCAACCAATAAACGCGCTTGTGACCGGGCCTGATCAACGCCCAACAGGGAAACAAAGGTGGCTTTTCCGGCGGCTTCGTCTTTACCGACAGCTTTGCCAACCACATCGGCGCTGCCTTCAACGTCCAGTAAATCATCAACGATCTGAAATGCCAGCCCGATATCGTGGGCATAGGCCTGTAATGCCATCTTGGCCGATTTCGAGGCTTTTCCCAAAATCGCCCCCGAGGCACAGGACACCGCGATCAGTTCACCGGTTTTCATCCGTTGCAGACGGGTGATAGTCGGCACATCCAGTTCGCTGTCCTCGGCCACCAGATCCAGCATCTGCCCGCCGACCATGCCATTTGCGCCGGCAGCTTTGGCAAATGCCAGAACCAGATCGGCGCGAACCTTTGGATCACCGTGGGTGTCGCTATCAGCCAGCACCTCGAACGCCTTGGTCAACAAAGCATCTCCGGCCAAAATCGCCGTCGCTTCGTCAAAGGCTTTATGACAGGTGGCTTTACCACGCCTTAAGTCATCGTCATCCATGGCCGGTAAATCATCGTGGATCAAAGAATAGCAATGGATCATTTCAATGGCCGCGGCAACGCGCAAAGCCGACGTCGGTGACACGCCAAACAACGCCGCACTTTCAATCACCAGAAAAGGGCGGATGCGTTTGCCGCCATCCAGCGCCGAATAACGCATGGCATCCAGCAAACGGTGTTCCGGGGCATCGCCGCTTTTCAGCAAGACATCCATCACCCCGCTAACGGCCCGGGCATTGTGATCAAGCTGCATTTTAAATGTGTTCATCATTCCGGATTCATGTCTTCTGCTGAAACCCGGCCATCGGCCGTCATGACGATTTTTTCAATACGGGCGCGGGCATTTTCCAGTTTTTCTTCACAATGCTTTTTAAGTTCGGCGCCACGGGCGTATTGATTGATGGATTGTTCCAACTCGCCCTGCCCGCTTTCAAGGGCGCGGACGATGGCTTCCAGTTGTTCAAGGGCTTCTTCAAAACTGAGGTCCTGAATGGAATCCGTTTGTTCAGCGTTCCCGGTTGCTTTCATGAATTTTCTTTCAACGTCATCTTTAAATAAAGCCAGAGTAAGTTTTTAATCGCCATTGACCGCAGTCACAAGCAAGCTTTTATCCGGATAAGGTATTAACGTGGGTCCGGATTGATTGTTCCAGAGCCAGTAAATCATAACCCCCTTCAAGAAACGACACCACCCGACCCTGACAGTATTTTCCGGCCATAGCCATAATCCGTTCCGTAATCCAGCGATAATCCACCGTCCCGAGACACAATTGCGCCAACGGATCCCGCACATGGGCATCAAAACCAGCCGAGATCATGATGAATTCAGGTTGATAGCGCTCCAGTTCCGGAAAAATATTCTTATCCCATGCGTCACGGAATTCGCCTGAGCCGCTTCCCGGCGGTAACGGTGCATTGATGATGGTGACATTTTCATCAAACCGGGACCTAAATCCGGTCCCCGGAAACGCCGGGTGCTGGTGACTGGATGCATAAAACAAACCGTTTGACAGTTTAAAAATGTCTTCGGTCCCATTGCCGTGATGGACATCAAAATCCAGCACGGCGACCCGTTTCAATCCGTATTCATGGCGCGCGTATTCCACTGCCACAGCCACGTTGTTGATAAAACAAAACCCCATCGCCTGATTGGGTCCGGCATGATGGCCGGGAGGGCGCACACCTGTAAACGCTGTGTTGCAATGGCCTGCCATGACCGCATCAACGGCCATGATACCGGCGCCGGCGGCGTGAAACATCGCCTGTTTGGATGACGGTGACAAAACCGTATCGGCATCAACCCGGACATAGCCCGAGACAACGTCAATATCATTCAGCCATTTGACATAGCTTTCATCGTGGATTCTTGATAAATCCTGATCACTGGCTTTTTTGTCCGCGATGACGGTTTCAATATTTTTCAAACCTTCTACCGCTTTGACCGCAGCTGTGGCACGGTCCCGGCATTCCGGATGTCCCGGCCCCGGGTCATGGAACTGAAAAGTGTTGTGTTGATAAAAAAACGTCGTCATTGTTGTCTCCTGACTTGTCCATAACTTCAGACGAACGATTGTTCACAATCAAGTGAACAATCTGCCATTGTTTGACCATATTTAACAGAGATACACGCCTTTATGACAGATAAACCAGAATTCCCGGACAAATCGGCTACTATTTTGTGCCATACATTTGATCCAGTCCCGCTCCGGCAAATAATGTTCCGGGTCTTGTTCATGGTGTTGGTTGCCCTGATCACCGTCATGCAAAGCGCCACCCTGTACGCACAGCAAAAACCGAAACAAAAACCGGCGATGACGGTCAAGGTTGACCGGGTCGTCAGCCAACCGCTTAAACAAACCGTACCTGTTATCGGCAGGCTGGTTCCGGAACGCAGTGGCGTTGTCGCCGCCGAAGTCAACGGTGCCATTGAAACGTTTAATGTCAAAATCGGTGACCGGGTCAAAAAAGGTGATATTCTGGCCACTCTGGCCAAAAGCCGTTTTCAGTCCCGATTAAACCTTGAGCGGGCAAAATACCAACAGTTCAAAGCCCGGATCGCGACAAAAATCGCCACTGTCAAATTATTGAAACAGGAACTGAAACGCCTGCAATCACTGAAAAATTCACCGGCATTTTCCCAGGCCCGGCTGGAAGACAAAACCCAGGAAATCGTCCGCGCCGAAAGCGAGCAGGCAGAAGCCGAAAGCGAAGCCCAGAGCGCGCTCGCCAATTTGAATTTGGCCCGTATTGATTTAAAAAACACCGACATTGTTGCCCCCTATAACGGTGTTGTCACATTCCGCCACAGCGAAGTCGGGGCCTATGTCAAAACCGGTGATGCTTTGGTGACATTAATTGATGACGGTTCGCTTGAAATTGAAGCCGATGTTCCGTCGTTACGCATCAAAGGGTTGATTCCGGGATTGCAGGTCCCGGCCAAATTATCGGACGGAAAAGAACTTGTCGCCACTGTGCGCGCGGTCATCCCCGATGAAAATCCACAAACCCGGACCCGGGCAACCCGTTTTCAGTTTCAGTCATCCAATGATGATTTTTTCCTCGCCGCCAATCAAAGCATTACCTTGGACATCCCCGTCGGCAAACAGCGAAACGTTGTCACCGTTCACAAAGACGCATTGATCAAATCCAGAGGAAAAAACATTATTTACATCGCCGTTGGTGACAGCTTCAAGCCCAAACAGGTGCAACTGGGGCAATCCGTCGGCATGCGCTTTATTGTCATTAATGGATTGAAACCCGGTGATCTGGCAATTGTACGTGGCAATGAAAGGTTACGTCCGGGCGTGAAAATCGCCTATACTGTTCCAGAAAACCCGTAAAATTTATTTGAAAAGCACACCATGAACCTGATCCGTTTATCCATTGAACGCCCCATAGCCGTTATCGCCGTCGTTTTGATGACGGTGATGTTCGGTATTGTGGCGTTTTATGCCATTCCCATTCAGTTGACGCCGGATGTGCGCAAACCGATCATTACCATTCAGACCAATTGGTTCGGGGCCGCGCCACAGGAAGTCGAGCGGGAAATCACCAACCGCCAGGAAGACGAACTGAAAGGACTGGAAGGGCTTGACCAGATTACCAGCCAGTCGCAGGATTCCCGGGCCCGGATCACGCTGGAATTTCAGATCGGCACCAACATGGACAAGGCCCTGTTGCTGGTTGCCAACCGTCTTGACCGGGTCAACGGCTACCCCGACGAAGCCGATGAACCGACCATCCGCACCTCAAGCAGCGACGACAGTCCCATTGCCTGGATTGTCATGTTACGGGATGAAGGCAACACAACCCCGGTCCATGAATACGGCGATTTCATGGAAAATACCGTACAGGACCGGCTCGAACGGGTTGCCGGTGTTTCCCGGGTCGATATTCACGGCGGCACGGCAAAACAGATGGAAGTGATCGTTAATCCCGAACAAATGGCCCGCTATGGATTAACCGTCAGCAATGTCTTGCGCACCTTGCGTGCCGCCAACGCATCCATGTCCGCAGGTGAAGTCAACGAAGGCAAACGCCGCTATGTTGTCCGCACCGAAGGCGATTTCACCAAGCTGGACGATCTTCGCAAAATCGTTTTGCGTTCTGTTCTAAATACGGAAAATGGCCGCCTGGCCCGGGTCACCGTCAATGACATTGCCGAAGTACGTTACAGCACCAAGGACCCGGTCGCGCGTATCCGTTTCAATGGCGAGCCGGCGCTGGCCATCAGCGTGGTGCGTGAAAACGGGGCCAACGTCATCAACGTCATGAAAGGGTTGAAAGCCGCTCTCAAGGAATTGAACACCGGGCCATTACCAAGACAGGGCATTCGCCTGCGTCAGGTTTACGATGAAACGATTTATATCAACAGCGCCATCAAACTGGTAAAACAAAACATCTTTGTCGGCGGGATTTTGGCCGCATTGATGTTGTTGTTGTTCCTGCGATCATTCAGCGCGACGTTGATCGTGTCCATTGCCATCCCGGTATCGGTCATCGGTGCCTTTGTCGCCATGGCGGCGCTGGGCCGGTCATTGAATGTGATATCACTGGCCGGGATTGCATTTGCCGTTGGTATGGTGGTGGATGCCGCCATTGTCGTCATTGAAAATATATACCGCTTGCGCCAACAAGGCTTGTCCCGGACCGAGGCCGCCTATCAGGGAACGTCCCAGGTCTGGGCTGCGGTTTTTGTGTCCGCACTGACAACCGTGATGGTCTTTATTCCCATCCTTGTGATGGATCTGGAAGTCGGTCAATTGTTTCGCGATATTGCCGTGGCCCTGTCGGTATCGGTGATTTTATCATTGCTGGTGGCGGCAACGGTCATACCGGCGTTGTCAAAACATATGTTGGGGTCAACCAGTATCACCAACCCGCAAATCCGCATACCGGTCATTGATCCCTTTGCCAATTGGTTCGTAAGAACCGTACAGGCCTTTACCAAAATGGTAACGCAAAGTAAAACCGTTGCCTTGACAACTGTTGGCGCCATTTGCGGTCTCGGTGTTTTTGTCACATGGGCATTGTTGCCGAAACTGGAATATCTTCCCGATGGCAACCGCAACCTGATTTTTGGCGTGATCGTGCCGCCACCCGGTTACAATCTTCAAACCACAACAGATATTGCCAAGCAATTTGAAGCCACCGTCAAACCAATGCTGGCCGAAAAAGGCGAAGCTTTTGCCGAACCCGATCAACCGGCCAAAATCGAGCGGTTCTTCTTTGTCGCTTCCAGAAACCGTACCTTTGTCGGCGCATCGGCATTAAATCCTTCCCGGATTGATGACATCAAACCGGCTTTGGCAAAAGCCGCCTTCCGGGAACCGGGAACATTTGGCTTTATCAATAAACGTTCGCTGTTTGGCCGGGGCATTGGCGGCTCCCGCTCCATTGATCTGAATATCAGCGGCGGCAATCTTGAAACCATACTGGATACGGCGCGCAAATCGGCCGGAATGTTATTTCAGGTTCTGCCGCGTAAATCCGGCACCCAAATGCGCCCGCAACCGGGTCTGGAACTGGGTGCGCCTGAAATCCGTGTCTTCCCGGACCGGATTCGGCTGGCCGACAATGGTGTCAGCGCCCGTGAACTTGGCGAAACCATTGATGCCTTTAACGATGGCATCCGCATTGCCGAAATTACCGTTAACAATGACCGCATCGATTTGATGCTTAAAGGGCGGTATAATAAAATTTCCGAAACACAAGGCATAGAAAACCTGCCCGTTGTGACCTCTTCCGGGACGATTATACCGGCCGATTCGCTGGCAAACTTTGAAATCACATCCGGGCCGGTGCAAATCCGTCATCTGGAACGGACGCGAACGGTGACTTTACAAATTCGCCCGCCGGAACGGATGCCCATGGAAGAAGCGCTGGAAAAACTTGAAACCGGGGTCATTGCTCCGCTCAGGAAACAGGAGTTGCCGGACGGCGTGCAGTTGTCATTATCCGGCACCGCCGATAAATTGACCCAGACATGGGATGCCATGGTGGTGGATTTAATTATCGCCATTGTCATTGTCTATCTGGTGATGGCAGTATTGTTTGAAAGCTTTATCTATCCGTTGATCATTATGCTGTCAGTGCCGTTGGCGACCGCGGGCGGGGTTTTGGGTCTGGCTGCGGTAAATTATTTTATAACCTATCAGCCGCTGGATATGCTGACCTTGCTGGGGTTTGTTATTTTAATCGGGATTGTCGTCAACAACGCGATTTTATTGGCACACCAGACATTGTATCACATCCGTCACGACAATATGGAAGTGGGCGATGCGGTGATGGAAGCCACCAGCAACCGCATACGGCCCATTTTCATGTCCACATTGACCAGCGTTTTCGGCATGATGCCACTGGTGTTGTTTCCGGGGGCCGGATCGGAATTATACCGGGGGCTTGGGTCCGTGGTTCTGGGCGGGCTGGCATTGTCGGCCATTTTAACGCTGGCCATTGTTCCGCCCCTGATGACCCTGGTTGCCGGGGTGCTGGAAAAGAGGACAGGGCTGGAGGGCAAACCCCAGCACGCCGAATAACCTTTAATCAAAGAGACCGTCATGATTTTTCGCCAGTTTTTCGATAAAACATCATCCACCTATACCTATCTTCTGGGCAGTCGCAAAGGCGGCGAAGCCCTGTTGATCGACCCGGTCATCGAAAACGTCGATTTTTATCTGAAACGTCTTCAGGAGCTGGACCTGAAACTGCTGAAAGCGGTTGACACCCATTGCCATGCCGATCATGTCACAGGGCTTGGTCAATTGCGGGATTTAACCCGGTGCATTACGGTGATGGGTGAGAAAACTTCCGTTGATATGGTTTCCATGCGTGTTGAAGACGGCGATAAAATCGAAATCGAAGACATCACGCTGGAGGTGCTTTACACCCCCGGACACACCGATGACAGTTACTGTTTTCTCGGCTCTGACCGGATTTTTACCGGTGATACATTATTGATCCGGGGTACCGGGCGTACCGATTTTCAAAACGGCAACCCGATTGAAGCCTACCGTTCATTATTTGGCAAAATACTGACCCTTGACGATGACATCACCGTTTACCCCGGACACGATTACAAGGGCGAAACCCGCAGCACCATTGGCGAAGAACGCGCCTTCAACCCGCGTCTGCAAGTCGCCAACGCCAATGAATACGCCGATATGATGAATGCCCTTGATTTGCCCAATCCAAAATTAATGGACATTGCCGTTCCCGCCAATCAGCAAATCGGTTTTTCCGCCAATGAGCCCGACCTGCAATCACGCACACTGACAGCTAAAAAAGCCCACCGTTTGTTTCAGGACAACAGCGCATTGTTTGTCGATTTACGCGAACAAAGCGAGCGCAAAAAAAATGGCATTATCCCCAATTCCCTGCATGCCCCCTATGATGAAATGGAAAGTTTTATCAAGCCGGGCGGATTATTGAATGCCATCAGCCATGAAAGCCCCAAATCGCTGATTTTATATTGTGCCTTTGGCGAAAGGTCCGCTTTGGCTTTGCAAATGATGCTGGACGCCGGTTTTGACAACGCCCACCACATGAAAGACGGCATCAAGGCATGGAACAATGCCGGGCTTGAGGTTGACCGAATCACAAACGACTGAAACAGGTGACACCGTCCTGTTGATGGCTGATGATTTTTCCTGATTTTTCAAGGTAATGCAAGTGGGCGATGGTTTCGCCAATGGCAAAGAACAGCTGATGATCGTCCAGTTTCCGCGTGAACAGAACGTCCATCACCTGCATTGCCGTTTTAGCTTCGCCCAAAGCAGCCAACGTCTCTGTCAGCCGGTCATCATGATGTTCGCGTAAATCATCCAGCCGCCCGTGCAAATTATCAAACGGCCAGTCATGGCTGGGCAACACCAACGTCTTTGAGTCAAGATGATGATAGCTTTTCAGGCTTTCAAGGAACAAATGCAACGGATTGCTGTCGGGTTCCTGTGGCCAGACGCTGACATTGGGGCTGATACGCGGCAACACCTGATCACCGGAAATAAAAATGTGGTCATCCGCCGAATACAGACAGGCATGTTCCGGGGCATGCCCCGTCCCCGGTAAAATTTTCCAGCGACGGCTTCCGATTTCAAGGGTTTCTCCCATGATCAGACGGGTAAACGACGCCGGAATGGGCGTGACTGATTTCGCGTAGCGGCCTTGGCGTCCTGCAAGCAATTGCAGTTTTTCATCATCAAAACCGGCATTTTTATAGAAACTGTAAAATGGCTTTTGCAGATTTTCCGGATGGTCCAGCGACAACATCCGCCCCATCGCCCATTCACCGTGGCTCATCCATAAACCGGCATCGAATTGTTCCTCAAACCAGCCCGCAAGCCCGATATGATCGGGATGAAAATGCGTGACGATGACCCGCCCGACGGGTTTGTTTTCGGGCAGGTTCTCTAAAACCTGATGCCATAACTGTTTCGTTAAATCAGTTGCAAATCCGGTGTCAATAACGGTCCAGTTGTCACCGTCATCCACAATCCACAAATTGATGTGATCGAGCTTGAACGGAAGCGGCATGCGCAACCAGAAAATACCGGGGCGCACCTGAACTGACTGCCCCGGTTCGGGTTGGCCGTCAAAAACGTAATGGGGTTTGAAATCAGACATCCAGCAATACGATCAGATCAATGGCTGTCTTGTTTAAGATGGTTTTGGGTGACGATATATTTCAGTTCTTCTTTGATGATTTCGGTATGCCGTGTAGGCGGTGCTTTCAAAACAGCGGAAATAATCGACAAGCGGACAGGTTTCGGCAAACGTTCAAAATTTTCCAACATCATGAATTTCACGCTCGGGCGCACCGTTGATGACAACAGCAAACTCAGCATCAGTTTTTTACGGATATCATGGCGCAGGTTGCCGCTTTCGGTCAGTTCAAAGAATTCTTTGACAAAAACGCGCGGCGCTACAGTTCCGTCAAGCAGGGATTGCAGATTTTCCCGTAATGCCACGGTGTATTGTTGACGGGTTTTTAGAATATACGTGTTGGCGTGACGGCGTACTTCGGCAATGGTCGACGGATCGAATGACTGATCATTGACATAACCCAGACATTCACGCACCAATTCATGCTTGGACGCGTCCCCGACCAGTTGGATGACGCCGCTGATCAGTTTGGTTTTGCCGCCAAGGGGGCATAATCTTGCCGCCGCCGCCAAAGCCATCGGCGGTTCCGGGTCCCGGGTCGCCATCATCGCCAAGGGCAGCGGATCTTCAAACCCCAGCAAATCAATATTATGGTTCATCAGGTTTTCAGGAACCAGTATGCGCGAACTTTCGCCGGGGACGACCAGCGGTTCCTTTTCCTTGTAATTTTTTTTAATATCAATCGCCGCTTTCAGGCCTTCCTGACTGATACCGAGCGGATTGGACATTTTGGCGGTTCCTTACGAAAACAATGAAACAAACGGTTATTTTTTGGCAAACGAGGCGTTGTCACGCCACCAGCTACGGAAATTTTGCACGCCCTGACGGATGTCAGGGACGGCAAAACTGTAATTAACGGCTTCCTGAATCTCCAGATAAACCACCGCTTCTTTCAAAGGGGCATGCATATCCGATTGCAAATCCACAGACTGTTTTAAATGATCGGCGTAACTGGCTTCAATTTCATCAATGCGGTAGGCCAAAAGCAACGTTAAAAAAACCAGATCAACATCGCTGATTTTATCTTCTCCCCGGCTCCATTGTTCGACCATCGACAAATCAACGCCCATGATTTCAGAAACTTTTTTAACCGGATATTTCAGGCATGCCAGTCCTTCAAAAACCGGATGTACAACTGGATGTACAACTGAAGGTACAGAAGGTAATGCTGCTACTTTTACGTTTCGCACTTAACAAGCCCTGTTTTCATTTTTGTAAACATTAATTTTAACAATACAAACAGTCAAAACTGTGGTCATTGTTGTAACCACAAAAAAAATTGAACGTCATATTACGGCAAAAAACCGACCGCCCCCATACTTTAAAATCTGCCTATTTTTTACAGCAGGTCTGATTACAATAAAACTGTTTTTGTAGGCGTTTTCCACACATGACGTTATAATCTGTTGATAAAAAGGGGTTTCCCCAATCATTTCTGTGGAAAACTATTTTCATAGTTGCGATATCACTGAGAATACAGCGTTGAATATTAATATCAGGTGAAAAAAATGCGAATCGGAATTGATTTGGGCGGGACGAAAACCGAAGGAATTTTGATCCATTCAAACGGTGAAACCATAACCCGGTTTTCCAGATCCACACCGGTGAATAATTATTCCGCCATCATCCGGAATATCGTTTCCATCGTCGATGAACTTCAACAAATATGTGCAGTTGATCCCCAACCAACCATCGGCATTGGCATCCCCGGATCGGTATCGCTGACAACGGGATTGGTGAAAAACGCCAACACCACCTGCCTGATCGGAAAGCCTTTCAACCGGGACCTTGAACAGGCTTTAAACCAACCCATTCGTATGGCCAATGATGCCAACTGTTTCACACTGTCCGAAGCCGTCGATGGCGCGGCATCGGAATGCAAAACCGTTTTTGGTGTCATACTGGGCACCGGCGTCGGTGGCGGCATCTGTATTGATAAAAAACCATTGAACGGATGCAATTCCATCAGCGGCGAATGGGGACATAATCCCTTGCCATGGGCAAAGATTGACCAAGTTGAAAGTGAACATCCGGGACCAAAGTGTTATTGCGGCAAAAACGGATGCATTGAAACGTTTTTATCCGGCCCGGGGATGAGTTACGATCACAGCATTCATTACGGGGAAAAACTATCCCCTGAACAAATTATATCGAAATCCCGCGAAGGCGACATAAACGCGGGCACAACCTTGAGACGCTATATTTCCCGTCTCGCCCGCGCCATCAGTTCGGTCATCAACATCATTGACCCGGACGTTGTTGTATTGGGTGGCGGACTGTCAAATATCAACGAGCTTTACCATGACGTGCCTGAAATTTGGGGAAAATGGGTCTTTTCAGACGACGTTAAAACGCGCCTTGTGAAAAACAGACACGGTGCCTCCAGCGGCGTTCGCGGCGCGGCATGGCAATGGGACAGCAACAAATTTCGGATTTAATTTTTACATTTTACGGTCGGCAAAAGTTCTATTTTATCAACAAACAAATCGAGCGCAAAATCGCCGAAATCCTGTCGCATGAAACGGGCAATACCATTGTTTTGAAAATCGATCATTAATTCATATTCAGGGGTGGGTGATGGGCTGCTTTTCGGGAAATAAGCCAACTGCACAGGATAACGGATATCTGCTGTTGCCTGTACGTTTTTCCCGGTTGGCGGCTTTGGCCGCTTGGTCAAAAGCGACGACGATACCATCACCGCGTTGACATCATAAGGGTTTTCAAGCCCGGCACCGTCAAAGACGGTTTGCCTGAGATTATTTTTGCCCAACCGTGACGCGGTAAAGATATCAAGCAAAAAACGGGTCGGAAAAACAGTGCCGCCGGGAAGGGTCAGCGGTTCTTTTTCCGGAGCCGTGAATTTAACGGTGGAAATGTCGGAAACAGATTTGCGCGTTACCACACCATTGATGCGTTCAACAATTTGACCATCCTGTTTTTGCAAGCCTTTAAACCGGTACTTTAGACCGTTTTTGTTTTCCCAATCGGCAAAAGACCAGTTCATCAAAGAAACCCGCCCGTCCGCATAGCCTAAATTCAAAGCCACATTCGTTTCCGATGACCAGCCATCACACTGATCATTAAACGTATAGGACATCAAACCGTCCGCCGAGGTCAATTTGGAATTTTCATAACCCGACGATAATTTCATCCGGTACAAAGCCCGGTAGGACGCCAGTTCGGATGGTTTTATATTCTTCACCGCTATTTTTTGCAGGTGGGGCCTGATAAAATCTGTCATCGCTGCAGGCGCTGCGAAAACGCCATTTCCGGTAAACACAAAAACAAGCGCGGAAACTCCGGCCATTGCGATATATTTCATTCTGATCATCCTGTTATTCATGGTTTCAATATACAACAGAATCAAACCTGTTACACACGTTTAATTGGCCGTATTTGACCATTACGTATGGTTAATTTTTGCCGACCACAACAGAAATCCGCATATATGCGGCAAAATCTGCCGACCATCATCACATTAAGTCATTGATAAACAAAATTAAATTCGTTGGCATAAAAGTTGCTAAATTATTAACAGACAAAAAACCAATATCCGGCAATGATTAACATCGATGAACAGGTTGTAAAATGCGCGTGAGCACAGACTTCATTTCTGAATTCATTCCGTTACAGCAATCCGTGCGTGGAACAGTGCAAACAAAACCCATGGCAGCCACGCAAAAAAATACCATGGACACGCTGCCAAAAGTACAAACCGGCAACCGTCATAATATTGATCCCGAATCCCCCCTTGGGCAAATCACCCGTTCCGTTAATGTGCGCGCCCTGTCGCCACGGCAAATGAGCGAGCTTAGCCTTGAACTTTACGCAACGGGCGTTTTATCATTTGATGATTATTCAAAACTGGCGTTTCAGCCGGAATTGCACCCGGACTACAACAAGACCATCGGTGCCCTGACCGGTGAAGAAGCCAAGCCCGATACGGCAAAGGATTATATCAAAGGCTGGACAGAACAATTGCGTTTCGATCTACGCCATTCTGCCGATGACAAAACTGTTATCGAACAAACGGTGCGCATATTGTCTTTGCTGAAACGGATCGAAAATCCAACAGATATTCAGACCTGATGAAGGACTGGGTAAAAGGAAACGTTACTCGCCTATGCTGGCCAATTCAGGACGGGTATCGCTATTGGCGAGTTTCCATTCGTCCGATGTGACGCGTATCGCCCATGTATCGGTGATCCCGGCCTGTGCGATGCTGTGATAAATATATTTCATTGTGTCCGTACGGGTCGGACCAACAACAACCCGATAGGTTGTCTTGATATTTGTTCGGGCCGTTAAAATCTGTGGTGACAAATTACTGTGGTTTTTTTGCATCCGGGAGGCGTTATCAAAATTACGGAAACTGCCAATCACATAATAAATTCCCGCATTAACGCCGCTGTTGACTTTCTGTTTTTCGGCCACGATCGAAGCCGTTTGCACCACCGGCGCCGGTTGACGGGATGCGTTATAGCCAACCGTTTCGCTGGTATCGGTGTCGACATTGATTTCGGCCAGTATGTCCCCATCAACCGCAGCCCGAGTTGCCGACAAAACAGAACCGGAAATATTTTCGCCCGGATCATCTTCACCCGTTTCAGGCAGGGCCGTCAAAGAAGCCACTTCCCTGTCTTTATCCGTCAAGGCGGTATCGTCTTCGGCAATTAATTCAGAACCGCTGGCGGTGACGAAACCGGGCAATTCATCAATATCACCCACATTCAGGCTTTCAGGCAGGTTTTCCGGATCAGCCAAGGCCAGTGTATCCGGAGTTGTCCCGGCGTCGGCGACGGCTGTTGCCGTATTATCATCGATTTCACGGCAAATCTGTCCTTCGGTAAAGCCACGCCAAACGGCGCAGTCTTTATCAGCTGCAATGGATATAGCATGATCTGCGACAGATTTTTGTGTTGTCAGAACGGACAGACCGTCCAATGCCCAGGACGCAATTTGTAATGGCACAGGGATGGCGCAACCGCTTAAAAACAGAACAAATGCGGATGAAGCCAAGCTTTTCTGCATATTTATCTGCATATGGTGTATCATCCCCCAAAGAGACGGCAAGCCCAGAAAATTTAGTCTGAAACGCCTATTGCCGCTCATTATGACGCGTTATCATACTGATTTGCAACAAAAAAATATTTTCAGACCAAAGCCATCATTTTATTCGGCTGTTTCTCCGGTTGTTTTTTTCACTTCCCGTGGCAAATTCAGTTTCAAATGAAGTTCGCGCAAATGTTTAGTGTCAACCGCCGAAGGCGCGCCCATCAGCAAATCTTCGGCCCGCTGGTTCATGGGGAATGCGATTACTTCGCGGATATTCGGCTCGTCAGCCAGCAACATCACCATGCGGTCAATACCGGGGGCGGATCCACCATGGGGCGGCGCGCCGAATTTGAAGGCCCGCAACATACCGCCGAATTCTTCTTCAACAACGGTTTCATCATAACCGGCGATGGCAAAGGCTTTGACCATGATATCCGGGCGATGATTACGGATAGCGCCGGATGACAGTTCAACGCCGTTACAGACAATGTCATATTGATAGGCCAGAATATCGAGCGGGTTTTTCTCGTTCAGGGCATCAAGACCGCCTTGCGGCATGGAAAACGGATTGTGGCTGAATTCCAGTTCGCCGGTGTCGTCGTTCAATTCAAACATGGGATAGTCAACGATCCAGCAGAATTTAAAGCATCCCTGTTCACGCAAATCCAGTTCATCGCAAATGCGTTCGCGGGCAATGCCTGCGAATTTTTCAGCGTCTTTCTGTTTGCCGCAAACGAAAAACACCGCATCTCCGGGTTTGGCACCGGTGGTTTCAGCAATGGACTGAATACGGTCGTCTTCAAGGTTTTTGGCAATGGGTCCGCGTGGTCCGTCTTCGCCAAAAATGATATAGCCCAGTCCCCCTGCCCCTTCGGCGCGGGCCCAATCATTTAATTTATCAAAGAAACTGCGCGGTTTTGACGCGGCTCCGGGTGCCGGGATGGCGCGGACAACGGCGCCTTTGTTAACGTTGCTTGCAAACAGACCGAAACCGCCATCACGGTAGGCTTCGGTGACGTCGGTGATGATCAACGGATTTCTCAAATCCGGTTTGTCGGAGCCGTATTTCAACATACTTTCCGCAAAAGGAATGCGCGGAAACGCGCCTTCGGTGACGCTTCGTTCGCCGCTGAATTCCTTGAACACACCGGCCAGAACGGGTTCCAGCGCATGAAATACGTCTTCTTGCGTAACGTAGGCCATTTCCAGATCAAGTTGATAAAACTCGCCGGGCGAACGGTCGGCACGGGCGTCTTCGTCGCGGAAACAGGGCGCAATCTGAAAATATTTATCAAACCCCGACACCATCAACAACTGTTTGAATTGTTGTGGGGCCTGCGGCAAGGCATAAAATTTTCCCGGATGATGACGGCTCGGCACCAGATAATCACGCGCGCCTTCGGGTGAAGACGCCGTTAAAATCGGGGTCTGTATTTCCATGAAGCCCTGATCGGTCATACGCCTGCGGATCGATGAAATCACTTTCGACCGGAGCATGATATTTTCATGTATTTTTTCCCGGCGCAGATCGAGAAAACGGTATTTCAGACGAATGTCTTCACCAAAGTCCGCATCGCCGGCCACCTGCATCGGTAACATTTCAGCCGGATTTTCAATGACAACTTCATCAATGGAAACTTCAACTTCGCCGGTTGGCAGATTGGGGTTAACGGTATCGTCGCTGCGTTTGACAACGGGGCCGGTGACCGTGATCACACTTTCAGGGCGGGCCCCTTCGAGCGTTTCAAACAACGGGCTTGAAACATCAATGACGCACTGGGTCAGTCCATAATGATCCCTTAAATCAACAAACAACAGATTGCCGTGATCACGTTTACGGTGCACCCAACCTGATAATTTAACCGTTTCACCGGTGTGCTGGCTACGGATTTCACCGCAAGTATGAGAACGATATGGATGCATAATTAAAACCCCGAAAACCTGCAAAAATAAAAATCAAATCCTGATTGCGAACCGGTCCAAGTTTGATTAACAATGATCAGGAATTCAAGGCCGTCAAAAGCCATGGAACACAAGTCTTGTCAAGGTACAAGTCGATTTTAAAACCCCGATAGCGGAATTTTTTCAAGGCCATGGAAGCACGCGATATCATACTTCACCATTACCCACAGTCCCCGGTGGCGGAAAAAATACGCGTTGTTCTGGGCATGAAAAACCTTGCATGGCAAAGCGTGATCATTCCAAGGCTGCCGCCCAAGCCCGATTTGACCGAACTGACCGGCGGCTATCGATTGACACCGGTTCTGCAGATCGGGGCCGATATTTTTTGCGACAGCCCGTGTATCATCCGCGCCCTTGAACGTTTTTACCCAACGCCCGGGTTTATTCCCGGAACCGGTCCGGGGCTGGTGTGGGATCTTGGTTGCTGGACCGACGGGATGTTTTTCAAAACCGCCATTGCCGTTGTTTTGGGCGACGCCGGGCATAATATGCCCGAAGACTTTGCCAAGGACCGCATCCCTTTGTATTTCGGCAACCACACCACGGTTGATGACCTGATCAGTGATTTGCCCGACAACAAATTACAGTTAACGGCGCAACTGAACTGGATCGAAACCCAACTTGCAACCGGACAACCCTTTCTGAACGGGGACGCGCCCGAACTGCCCGGAATAATTGATGATTTATGTTATTATCCGGTATGGTTCATCCGTGGCCGACTGTCCGATGCCGCAGATTTTTTAAAGCCGTTCCCGAATATCATTGCATGGGAAGCCCGCATTCAGGCCATCGGACATGGCCGGATGCATGATTTTGACAGTCAATCCGCACTGGACGCTGCCAAAAAAACCGCGCCCATCACATTTTCATCTGATTTTGAGGCGTTGGAGCGATCAGGCTTGAAGATCGGTCAACCGATGTCTGTAACATCTAATCAAAACAACACTGTCATTGTCCGCGGACAATTAGCGCATCTTGATCAGGAAACATTCAGCATAGAACGAACCTCGACCCGCTGTGGCCAACTGTCCGTGCATTTCCCCGTTTTGGGTTACCGGACTCTGTCTTGAAAAACACCCGGATATATTTCGGTATAGCCATCGTACGTGGATACGGTTATACACAAAACCCATGACTGAAAACAAACTGATTACCACCATGGACGATCTGGCAGCGTTCTGCGACCGTCTGGAAACCGCTGAATTCGTCACCGTCGATACGGAATTCATGCGTGAAACCACCTACCGGCCAATTTTATGCGTGATACAGATTGCAGGACCCGATGAAGCCTTTGCCATCGACGCATTGGCCCCTGATTTGAACTTGGACCCTGTTTACAAACTTTTTGACAACCCGGACATCGTCAAGGTTTTTCACGCTGCCCGACAGGATCTGGAAATTTTTTACAGCTTGTCCGACCGTTTGCCGTCGCCGTTGTTTGATACCCAGATCGCGGCCATGGTCTGCGGTTTTGGCGACAGTATCGGTTATCAGCAACTGATCGCCAAACTGTGCAAAACCCACATCGACAAAGGCTCCCGGTTTTCCGACTGGTCGTTAAGGCCACTTAGCGCCAAACAGATTGATTACGCCATATCGGATGTCACCCATTTGCAGGAGGCCTATCAAAAACTGCATCAAAAGCTGATCGAAAATGGCCGCGAACCCTGGATTGCCGAAGAAATGGATATTCTGAAATCGCCGGACACCTACCGGTCTGACCCGGAAAATGCATTCCGGCGCATCAAGGCCCGGTCGGTAACGCCCCGGTTTCTGGCCATCCTGCAACGCTTGGCCGCGTGGCGTGAACGTGAAGCCGAACGCCGCGATGTACCCAGAAACCGTATTGTCAAAGATGATACCCTGGTCGATATCGCCCACCAGAAACCCGCAACAGCGCGGGAACTTGGCAAAACCCGTGGCATCAGCAGCAAAACAGCCGACGGCAAATACGGTGAACAGATTTTGGCGGCCATCAAACAGGGCCTTGCCACCCCCGATGATCAATGCCCGAAACCCATGCTTAAACCCGATCTGCCACGCGGGATCGGACCGGTCAGCGATTTGTTGAAAGTGCTGTTGAAAATGAAAACCGAAAACGAAAATGTCGCCGGAAAATTACTGGCATCTGCGGCGGATATGGAATTGATCGCCGCCTTTGGTGAAGACGCTGATGTCCGTTGCCTGAAAGGATGGCGGCGGGAACTCTTTGGTGAAGACGCGCTCAAACTGTGTGCCGGCAAACTGGCATTGGTTGTCCGTGGCCGGGAAATCATTCTGGTTGATACGCCGGAAAAGTAATATCAAATGATTTCAGGTTTTTTATTGAGACTTTTCGCCAGTCCACGCAAGCGGCGTTCGACGGCTTCGCTTAAATAAAAACTACGGTCAAGAATATCTGTCGGCAAAATCCGCAGCTGTAAAAAGTTGCCTTCGATTTCAAGCCGGGTGCCGCTTAACAATCCCGGTGCCGAGCCGGAAATGGTATGAGCCAGACGCAAGGCCCGGCCAATGATATCGGCCTGTTCGATGTTCTGATCCGACAGCAAGGTGCGAACCGGTGAAATCAATTCATTGTCCGCTTCGCCATTATAACGGATATAGATTATCAGCCCCAAAAAAGCCCGTTCCGAATGGGTCAATCCGGCAAACGGCAACCGTAACACCCTAAAAAATGCATGCTCGGCGCGGTAGTCGGGATGTTCGCTCCAACCCAGATCGCTGACTATCGCCGAAGCCATCCGCAACCGGCTTTGTTTATCGCGTTTCGGCGGAAACAGAGCTTCCATCCAGTGATAAATCTCTTCGCCGTGAATAGCGAACCGTCCGGTGCGTTCCGCCAACCCGGCGGCACCGGCCAGTAACGGGTCCTGTGTTCTGGTTTTTTCCGGAAGCAGCCCCAGCAACTGGCCTTCGCGCATGCTGTAACCGGAAAAAATAATTTTATCAGGCACCATGGCATCAATCAGACCCGATAGAACCATCGCCCCGTAAGGGATGGTTCTGGCCCGGCTTTTACGGACCCCGTCAATATTGGAAACCAGTTTTTTATCGTCATTGATTATGTGTTGGGCTAATTGTCTGGCTTCGTCCCGGCCCAGTGTATAGCCGTCAACGACATGCAAAGGGTAATGGGTAAGGGCAAAAAAAGCCCGCGCCAACGCCCGGAACGTGCCACCGATCAAATAAAGATTTTTCCCGCCGAGATTTTCGATCCATGATCGCCTGCTGCATTCATCGGCGACAATATCCATGGCCCGGTCCGGATCAAACCCGGCACTTTCCGGCAAGCGGATATGCCCCAGCGGCAAACTGTCGGTACGGTCAAAACGGCCTTTGTCCAGTTCGATGATATCGACGCTGCCACCGCCCAGATCGGCCAACAGGCCGGTTGCCCTTGGTGTGCCAAGGGTTAAGCCAATGGCCGCCAATTCGGCTTCTTCGGCAGCGGAAACAATATGAACCGGATGGTCAATCAGTTGTTCGATTTGTCGGGCAAATTCAGGACCGTCAGCCGCCGTTCGGATAGCCGCCGTGGCGACGATATCCAACTGGTTGACACCCATCGCCCGGCTTAAATGTATAAACCGCATCATGGCGATTTTGGCCTTGGCGATGCCGTCCGGATTTAATGTTCCGGTTTTGGCCAGACCTTTGCCCAGCGCGCATTCGGCTTTTTCGTTATAGATTGGGACCGGCAACCGGGTCGGCGTATCATAGACAACAAGCCTGAGTGTGTTCGATCCCATGTCGATGACACCGACGCGACCTTCGCCACCAGGTTCGGGAATGCTGGTATCGTGCGTTTCATCCCACATGAAATTCAGGGTCCGTGTTTATTCAATCCATGGAATGACTTTTAACGGAAATAAAAGCATCATCAATGAAAGATTTCTGCGCATCGAAAAAATCCGCATCCGTAACATTGTCAACCCGGCTGTAACGGCCATCAGCCGACAGCAACCAGCTTTGCGCCGTGTCTTTCAGATTGCCGGTCAGAACGTCTTCGATAACTTTTTCCCGGGCAAGATCATCTTCGACGGGGACCATGGTTTCCACCCGGCGGTCAAGATTGCGCGGCATCCAGTCCGCAGATGCGATATACACCTTGCTGTTTTTTGAAGGTATTTCCTCGCCCGCGGCGAAACAATAAATCCGGCCATGTTCAAGAAACCGGCCAACAATGCTTTTGACTCGGATATTTTCCGACAACGCCGGCACCCCCGGACGCAAACAGCAAATACCCCGAACCACCAGATTGATTTCAACGCCTTCGTTTGACGCCCGGTAAAGGGCATCAATGATTTCCCCGTCCACAAGGGCGTTCAATTTGGCCCATATCCCCGCCGGTTTGCCGGTGCGGGCATTCAGGATTTCCTGTTCAATCAGGGATAACAAGGTCGGGCGCAAGCTATGGGGAGCAAAGACAAGTTTTTTCATGTCTTCGGGCATGGCGTAGCCGGTCATGAAATTAAACAGCAATGACGCATCCCGGCACAAATCCGCATCACACGTGAACAGCGATAAATCCGTATAGACCTTGGCCGTGACGGGGTGATAATTGCCACTGCCGAAATGGGCATAGGTTTTCAAACCGCCGCTTTCCCGGCGCACGACCATATGCACCTTGGCATGGGTTTTCTTGTCCATGAAGCCATAGACAACCTGCGCCCCGGCCCGTTCCAGATCACGCGCCCAGCGGATATTGGCTTCTTCGTCAAAGCGGGCTTTCAATTCGACCATGGCGGTGACCGATTTGCCGCTTTCCGCGGCTTCGATCAAAGATTGCACAATCGGCGAATTGTTGCTGGTGCGGTAAAGGGTTTGTTTGATCGCCACCACATCCGGATCATGGGCCGCCTGATGGATAAATTCGGCCACAACATCAAATGTATCATAGGGATGATGCAACAGGATATCCTTGTCATTGATGGCGGCGAACACATCCCCGCCCAGTTCGCGGATGCGTTCCGGGTAACGGCCCATGAACGGCTCGAACAACAAAGACGTGTCGTGCTTGTCGATAAGCTGCCATGTGTCGGACAATCCCAGCAAACCGTCAATGGCGACACAGCCTTCGGCTTTGACCTTCATTTCCGACGAGATCAGTTTTTTCAAATCGTCCGGCATGTCGGCGCTGTGGGTCAACCGGATGACGGAGCCGCGTTTGCGTCGTTTCAGGGCGCTTTCAAAGGTCCGGACCAGATCTTCGGCCTCTTCGTCGATTTCCACTTCGCTGTCACGCAGTACACGGCAATAACCGGTTTCCAATATCTGCGCCCCCGGGAACAGTCTGGATAAATGCAAACGGATGATGTCTTCAAGGGCCATGTAACGCACATCTTCGCCGGGCAAGCGGACGAAGCGTCTTAATTGGCCGGGAACCGGTACCAGCATCCGCAACAGTTCTTTGGTTTTTCCCCGCCTTAACAATAAAACCAGAGCAAAGCCCCGGTTCGGAATAAACGGAAACGGGTGCGCCGGATCAATGGCCAACGGCGTCAAAACCGGGAAAATCTGTTCCATGAAAAACCGTTCAAGCCATAGCTTGTCACCGTCTTCATCCTCACCTGCCAGATCCTGAGCCAAAAGGATATCGATGCCATTGTCCCGCAACTTTTCCTTTAACAGTCGCCAACATTCAATTTGCCGACGGATGATCACCGACACTTGTGCGTGAATGGCGTTTAATTGCTGGTGCGGAGACAGTCCGTCCTGGCTGGGCCGGGTTACACCGGCCGCGACCTGACCGGACAATCCGGCCACCCGGACCATATAAAATTCGTCCAGATTGGCCGCCGAAATGGATAAAAACCGTAACCGTTCCAACAACGGATGGTGTTCGTTAAAAGCCTGTTCCAGCACCCGTTCGTTAAACGACAGCCACGACAGTTCCCGGTTGATAAAACGGTTCCGTGACGTTGCCGGAATTTCAGGAACGGCGAGTGCAGGACCGGTCATGGAGGGTAAAAAATTCAAAAGATAAAACCTAAAAAGTCCCCGGATAGCCGCCGCCATCAATCAGCAGATTTTGCCCGGTTATATACCCGGCCTGTGTGGAACAGACAAAAGCGCACAGTTCACCGAATTCCCGTGGATCGCCAAACCGTCCCGCCGGGTTGGAAGCCGCGCGTTCTTCGGCTACCTCGGCAAAGGGGCGGCCATTTTGATCGGCGACAACCTGAATGGTGCTGCGCAGACGATCCGTATCAAACGGCCCCGGCAAAATGGAATTGATGGTCACATTGTGGCGCACGGTTTTTCGCGATAACCCGGCGACAAAGCCCGTTAATCCGGAGCGCGCGCCGTTGGACAAGCCCAGAATATCAATGGGGGCCTTGACCGCGCTTGATGTAATATTGACGATGCGGCCGAATTTTCTGTCGATCATGCCATCCACGGTGGCCTTGATCAAAAAAATAGCCGTCAACATATTGGCATCAATAGCTTTGATCCAGTCATCCCGTTCCCAATCACGAAAATCACCGGGCGGGGGACCGCCTGCGTTGTTGACCAGAATATCAGGACGGGGACAGGCTTCGAGCACGCTTTGCTGTCCTTCGGGGGTGGTGATGTCGCAGGCAATGGCTTTAACATCAACGCCGGTTGATTTTTGAATGTCTTCGGCGGTTTCAAGCAACGGTCCCTTGGTACGCGCCGCAATCACCAGATCAACTCCGGCTTCGGCCAATGACTGTGCGCAAGCTCTGCCCAATCCCTTGCTGGCGGCGCAGACAATCGCTTTTTTACCCGTTAGTCCCAGCTCCATAACCGTTCTCCTGTGTTGTTGGGTCCAATTCCCGCATGATTTGTCCAACGAATTGAACGCTGATATTGCGGTGCGTTTCCATGGCCCGCCTGTCAAGACGGTCCACCAGCGTCCTGACAGCCTGAAACGAGCGTTCAATGCGTTTGATGATGTAGTCTATAACCGGCGTATCAATTTTCAATTGCCGATCTGAAAACAGTTTCACCAGCAACGCCGTCATCAAAGCATCATCAGGTTCGTGAATGGGCACCTGGGTAACCGTGTTCAGGCGCGATGACAAGTCTTTCAGCCCGATATTCCACCTGGACGGCGGGCTTTTGGCGGTTAACAACAACCGGGCATTTCGTTCCCTGACACTGTTGAACAAATGCAGCAAGGCCTCTTCACGCACCGGAGTCAATCCTTGGTCACAATCTTCAAAGACAAAAAATCGCGAAACAAAGCCGACCCCTTTGCATTGATCCAGTTCCGTCCCCGAAATGTATTCAGCCCCGGTAGCTTGACAGAAAACAGCCGACAAATGGGATTTCCCGCATCCAGCAGGACCTGTCATCAGCAACACCCCACCCGGCCAGTCATCATATTGATCCAGCCAGTCAACGGCCTGATTATTAGCAGTGGTAACCAGAAAATCATCAAACCCCAACGCGGTGCGATGATCAAAATCCAGTGTTAATTGTCGTTTGGGCGTCATTCTGGCGTCCCGTCACCACCGTTGTAATAACGGCTGTCAAGATATCGGTCCAAAGCAAAACGAACCAGCACACCGATCACGGCGGACACCGGCAAAGCCAGCAACACACCTGTAAATCCGAACAACACCCCACCGGCCATCAGCGCGAAAATAATCCATAACGGATGCAAACCGACACGGTCGCCGACCAGTTTCGGCGTCAAGACATAACTTTCCAGCGTTTGCCCGGAAATGAAAACAGCCATCACAAGAAGGACAGACGAAATATCCTGAAAATAAAATCCGGCGATAAAAGTTCCGACCGCCAGACCAATCGCCGCCCCCACGTAGGGCACAAACGATATCAGGCCTGTGGCAATGCCGACCAGCAGGCCCGACGGCAACCCGACAACGCTCAGCCAGAAGCCGTACCACGTTGCCAGCACCAAACAAACACTGGCCTGACCACGGACAAAACCGGCCAGAATCCGGTCAATGGCCAGACATTGTTCGCGAATAACCGGGGCGTGTTTCCGTGGTAGCCAATGGTCGATGCGGTCAATCAGAATATCCCAGTCACGAAGCAGATAAAAAGCCACTACCGGTGTGATCACAATCAGCGACAGGACGTTGACCAACTGGATGCCGCCGCTCCAGATTCCGGACAGGACGTCGCTCAGAATTTTTGCTGACCGGGCCGTAACCGAACCCGCAGACTGGCCAGCCTGTTCAATTATCCCCGCCGGAAGCATGGTTTTCAGGTTGTTCAGGTATGGGTCGACAAAAGTCCGGAAACGGTCGATAAGTCCAGGCAAAACCTCAACAAAGGATAAAACCTGTGCTTCGACAATCGGAAACAATATTACGATAATCAAACCAAACACGGCAAAGAACGACAATAAAATAATTGTCGTCGATAAGGCGCGGGACAATTTCCACGCTTCCAACCGGTCCGCCAACGGGTCCAAAAAATAGGCCACCGCCATACCGGCCACAAACGGCATCAGAATTTCACTTAATTGGCTCAGCAAAGCGATAAAGACAACCAAACCACCCACCCAGAACCAGATTTGCCGTGTTCCGTTCATACCCGTTTCCAATTGCCGTTTACAGTCATGTGTCGTCGTCTTCTTCTTCCTGTCTGGATACCCGCCCCATCCATTCAAGAACATAGGATGTTCCCGACGCGATGGTGGTTAATGCGACGATATAACTGGAAAACAGAACCGCCGCATCCAGTTTTACACCAAAACCGGCAAAACCGATAACAGAAACGCCCAAAATCAATTGCGCCGCCGTATTGACCTTGCTGATCATCAGTGGTTCCATTTTCAAAGACATGGTCATGGTTTGATAAATCACCGCCCCGCCAATGATCACCAGATCACGAAACACCACCAATATCACCAACCAGCTCGGTAAATATTGTTCAATGCCCAACGAGACATAGATTCCGGTCAGCAACGCTTTGTCGGCGATCGGGTCAAGATAGCCGCCCAGTTCCGTTTCCAGATTGAATTTTTTGGCGATAATACCATCCGCCGCATCGCTGATGGCAGCCACCAGACACAACCAAAAGGCAATCAGCATATGATCTGAAATGATCAGCCAAACCACTACAGGAACGGCAAACAGACGGCTTAGCGATATCAGATTGGGGATATTCAAATCAGTTCAGTCCATTGTTTCAAAAAAGCATATTCCGTGGCGGCACGCTACTTCCGCATCAATTCCATGTACGTTTCTATTCCCGGGGAAGCAAGACCCACTCGCCATCTTCGTCGGTTAGCTGCAAATCCCCCTGCCCCAATGCCAGTGCCAGTTTTTTGGGGTTGCCGCTGTAGTGGATATTGATGCGGGCCTCTTCTTTGGATAACAGGACCAATTCGGTACGCCGGATAACGGCTATTTTACCCAGTTGTTTCTGAATTTCGATCCAGTTTTTCAAACTGCTTACAGGAACAACAACGGGCAAAATATCCAGTTCGTTGAATTGTAAAAGATTGCTTTGTTTCCATTGGTCTTCAATCCGCAGCAACACTTTGTCCGAAGCGCGGCGCATCAGTTGCTTTTGTGTTTCATTTTGATTGTTAACGAAGCTCAGCAATTCCGGGGGTTGTGCCGGCCCATCGCCAAAACGGCTGATATACACATTCAATCCCGGACGTCCGGTATTGCTGTCGAGTGCATCCTGGGCAAAAACCACGATGCTGTCCCCGGCCCCGTAACGCCCGGCAATGGCTTTCAAACGCTGCCTGTCTCCGTCAATGGCCTGTTCCACACCCAACGCCGCAACATCGGCCAAATCACCACGCGGGAATATTAACGGCACCAGCGATTGCTGAACCGGGCGCGACAACCACACATCCCGCCACGGATTGGGATCATCCCACAACAACAATGCCCCGGCCGTTTGATAGGCGGCAATAATCAACACAGGCTTGGAACGGGTTTCCGCAAAAGCCAAACCATAGTCACCCAGCAATTGACGGATTTCCTTTTTCCGGAACCGGTACGTCAATGTGGCCAGATAGCGTATATTGGATGTTTTTTCCGCCTCGACGGAAAAATCCTTGATATAGCTGTCCAGTTCCCGGGAATCGGGGAACGGCATTTTTTCATATTCGGACGACAGCAGCAAAATTTCCATCAGGCGGCGGTATGCTTTTCTGGCCCCTTCATCCAGCGCTTTGGTCCGCGCCTGGGCCGCGGTTTTATCGGTGACATCAACCTTGATACCGGAAACGGAAAAAACATCATCCCCCTGGGCGTTGGCAAGGCTGACCGGGATTGACAAAAACAAAACCAGAAAAACAAGACGGCAACATCCGACAATATGCAAAGGCCGCAAAGATTGACAAAATAATCTGTAACACCCGCTTGCAATGCCTTGGCTATGGTCTATTTTCGCCGTCATCAAGGAACCCTTTGAAAACTGTTTTTTGCTGATAAGATAATAAGTGAAATAACCCATTCATCAATAGTGAGCTTCGTTTATTGATGATTTTACCGCGACTTGCCGGTTTTTATGCCGAAACGGGATTAAATGACTATGGCTCAAGATACCCCCGACACCCCGAATTCCGGTCCGTCCGGACTGGATTACAAACAATCCGGCGTCGATATCGCCGCCGGTAACGCGCTCGTCGATGACATCAAGCCATTGGCCAAGGCAACGAGCCGCCCCGGTGTGATGTCTGGCCTTGGCGGATTTGGCGCCCTGTTTGATTTAAAAGCCGCCGGGTTCAAAGACCCGGTTCTGGTCGCCGGTACAGACGGTGTCGGCACCAAGCTTTTGATCGCCAATCAAACCAACAATCATCATTCCGTGGGCATCGATCTGGTCGCCATGTGTGTCAACGATTTAATCGTCCAAGGGGCGATACCTCTGTTTTTCCTTGATTATTTTGCCACATCGAAACTGGACAATGATCAGGCCCGGGATGTCATCAGCGGCATTGCCAACGGATGCGAACAATCCGGATGCGCGTTGATCGGCGGGGAAACGGCCGAGATGCCGGGCCTTTATCGTCCCGGGGACTATGATCTGGCCGGATTTTGTGTTGGCGCTGCGGAACGTGAACGGATTATTCAGGGCACATCGGTCAAGGCCGGTGATAAAATTCTTGGCCTCGGCTCCAGCGGCGTTCACTCCAACGGGTTTTCACTGGTGCGCAAAGTCGTTGATCTGTCCGGGGTGGACTATTTTGATCCGGCACCGTTTGACGGCGATAAAACTTTGGGCGACGCCTTGCTGGAACCGACCCGGATTTATGTCAAATCCTGCATTAAAGCCCTTGAAACCGGGGCGGTACATGGCTTGGCCCATATTACCGGTGGCGGTTTGCTGGAAAATATTCCAAGGATTCTGGCAAACGATCTGGCCGTTGAACTGAAAAGCGACAGTTGGCCGTTGTTGCCGGTTTTCAAATGGCTGGCCGAAACCGGCGGCATCGCGCCTGATGATATGGCTTTAACCTTTAATTGCGGTATCGGGATGGTTGTCATCGTCGATGATCAGGATGAACAACGCATCAAATCCATTTTTGACGATCACGGCGAACAGGTTTATTCCATTGGCACGGTAACGGAACGCAAACACGGGCAATCACAGGTTCTGATCGACGGTTTTCAGGCAAAATGGGCATGATCAACAACAAACTTAAACTGACGGTCCCCATTTCCGGTCGGGGCAGTAATTTAAAGTCGCTGATTGATGCTACCCGAAACCCGGAGTTTCCCGCATCCATCGCACTGGTGATTTCCAACATAGCCGACGCGCCGGGGCTGGATCATGCAAAAAACGCAGGCATTCCCTGTATGGTTATTGATCATAAAAATTATTCAGGCCGGGAAAAATTTGATGAAGCCATCACGGATGCGGCTGAAAACGTGGGCACAGACCTGATTTGTCTGGCCGGTTTCATGCGCATGCTATCAAAACCGTTCGTTGAACACTGGCATAACCGCCTGATCAACATCCATCCATCTTTATTACCGGCGTTCAAAGGCTTGAATGTCCATGAAAACGTCATTGCATCCGGGGTCCGTTTTTCCGGGTGCACGGTGCATTATGTCCGTGCGGAAATGGATGCCGGTCCGATTATCGTGCAGGCCGCCGTTCCGGTTGGCCTTGACGACACGCCATCTGATCTGGCGGCCCGGGTATTGCAACAGGAACATGTAATCTATCCGCTGGCGGTCAAACTGATCGCAAGCGGTGCCGTTTCCGTCACGGGCGACAAGGTTATGATTGAAAATTCTACCAAACTTCCGGACCCGGTTATTCATCCTTTAATTTGAATCATACTTTTCCAATCAGGTTTAATTTTATAACAGTTGCCGCCCTGCCCGTCATCAGCGCTGAAAAATCCTGAAATGATCAGAATCTGATATCCACCAAAAGGAAACTTTTATACAAAGCCCCCAATTCTTTAGGCTTTATTCTGAACTGGCTTCGGCGTTTTATTTCAGGCCTCAGGTTCGAGGCGTTTTCAAGTTTAATGCCGGGATCATAATAAACCAAACCAGAATCTATAGCCCGGAGAAACATCAGAAAATCAGTTCCTTCACCCAGGTCTACCTGGTTCCCGTAGTGGTATTGTTGCCGTGGCACTTTCCTGATCAATGACGGTATATAAACAGCTTTTGCATGTTTTCTGTTCCAGTGGCTCATCATGTCGGAAAATTTCCAGATCGCAGCTTCTCTTTCCAAGTCATCCAACAGAATTATACCGCCATCTGTATCTGTAATTTTACCCGTTGGTTGATCATAGCCGTCAAGGAACAAAGTCAATCCGGTGCTGTCTACCCTTTGACCATTTTTATATATACCCCCGAAATTGAGACGGTCCGGTATTCCGTTTTTATAGGGATAGCCAAATTCACGAATGAAAT
>Ga0316207_10001285_pt1 | contig 31894 bp, 24 predicted proteins | sample 6weekpyrite_MG_FD_204943 | JGI IMG/M metagenome (GOLD analysis project Ga0316207, IMG submission 204943) | Microbial mat bacterial communities from mineral coupon in-situ incubated in ocean water Damariscotta River, Maine, United States -... | ecosystem: Environmental > Aquatic > Marine >...
CAGGCGCAATGAAAGATGCATCAGTTTATGTATTAGGTCCCGATCTTGCAGCTCGCGGTATGAGCGAAGATCGTGTAATCGACGGTATTCAGGTAGTTGATTATAGCGGTTTTGTAGAACTAACGGCTAAGCACGACACGTGTCAGTCCTGGTTATAAACCTGTTTAACATTTCATACTTAGGAGTATAGATATGCCTTTTGAAGCAAACGGTAAAACTTTCGAAACAGACGAAGAAGGTTACATGGTTAACCTGGGCGAGTGGGAGCCTGAATGTGCAACTGTAATGGCTACCCTTGAAGATCAGGAACTAACTGACGCTCACTGGGAAGTGCTTAACTTCCTGCGTGAATACTATGACGAATACCAGATCGCTCCAGCAGTACGTGTACTGACTAAAGCGATTGGTAAGAAGCTTGGTAAAGACAAGGGTAACAGCAAGTACTTATACGAGCTATTCCCTTACGGCCCTGGTAAGCAAGCATGTAAATATGCTGGATTACCTAAACCAACAGGTTGCGTGTAATTTTAGAATAATTCAGCTCACCGCTGGTAGGCCGTAACTCTTCGTTAGAAAATGGACACATACATTTGTATGCTTACATTTTCCGCCTCGATTTCCAGCCTACCAACGGCAACCTGAATCATTCTACTGATAAACGTAACTTGAAAAAGTTTGGGGAGATTTATTCTCCCCCTGCTTTTATTTATTAAATCAATTTCGAATAGAGATTTATTTAATAAGTAATATAAATAAAATTATAATAATGTCATTCCCGAATGCTTCTATCGGGAATCCAACGACCTGATTATCGTTGGATATTGGTAGAAATTGTTCTGGGATAGCATTGTTGCCCATAACTACATTAATGAAGTAGCGGAGTAAGACGTAACTATGTCAACTTTAATTGCAGCGCTGTTAGTTTTAGCCACACTCTTTATGCTGGGTGGCCTGGCTCGAAAAGCCCGTCAATACCGTGCAACCCCTGCACCCTTAAAAATCCCTGTTACTCCAGCACCAAAAACCACTGGCGGTGTTGTTTTACGTTTAGCAAAAGAAGTTGTGCTATTTGCATCTCTTTTCCGTTCAAACAAATGGACCTGGCTTTTTGGCTGGTTGTTCCATGTATCACTGGCATTAGCTTTTATTCGTCACCTGCGTTACATCATCGACCCTGATGGTATTTTTGGTTTTATGATGCCGGTTATTGGTTTATGGATAGTTCAAATTGCAGGACAATACGCAGCATTTGGTATGATCATTGGCCTAGGCGGTCTTTTAGCTCGCCGCTTCCTGGTGGCTCGTGTACGTTACATCTCTTCACCTTCAGATTATTTAATGCTGGTTTTAATTCTTCTAATTACACTTAGTGGTTTTATCATGAGCTTTATTTCAAGCGTAGATATTGTTGCAGTTAAAGTATTTATGCTAGGCATTATAAATTTCAGCTGGCAAGAACTGCCAGAAGGTACTGCACTTGTAGTTCACCTTTTACTTGTTGCCGTTTTAGGTTTTGTATTACCCGTAAGCAAATTACTACACATTCCGGGTGTGTTTTATGCCCCAACACGTAACCAGGTTGATAATCCACGTGAAAAACGTCATATCGCTGACTGGGCAAAACCACTGGATGAAACCCGTGAAAATTATCCGGAGTTAGTTGCTTCTCGCGAGCCTAAACCTGAAGAAACTTAAAACTTAAAGTATATTGTAAGTGCGACAATTCGCATTTACAGCAAAAAGACTTTGTGTGAATGAATTCGCACCTACACAGAATATAAACGAATAAAACGAACCTAAAGTTCGTATAACGAGGAATCCAATAGTGGCTGATTACGAAGTTCCTGAAGTCAAAGAGTATGCGGTAGTTCCAATGCCAAAAGATGGCGTGATGAATCACCTGAGTCCTTTTGTGGCAAAACCGGAATTCCAGGAAGCCATGGGCTACATCGGTAAAAAAGTTCAGAAAGACGAAAAGTCGATGCCTGAATATGTTTTAGTTGATGGCTGGAAAGAAAAAGCACTTGATAAAATGGGCGATCTTTTAGGTAAGTACCGCAGTTTACAGGTATTTATGGATTCCTGTGTTAAGTGCGGTGCCTGTACTGACAAATGTCACTACTTCCTGGGAACAGGTGACGCGAAAAACATGCCGGTTGCACGCCAGGATTTATTACGCAGTGTTTATCGCCGTTACTTTACCTTTGCAGGTAAATACTTCCCTAAATTAGTTGGCGCAAAAGATTTAACTGAAGATGTAGTACAGGACTGGTATAGCTACTTCCACCAATGTTCAGAGTGTCGTCGTTGTGCTGTGTTCTGCCCATATGGTATTGATACCGCAGAAGTCACCATGGCTGCCCGTGAAATTATGGCTCACATTGGTAAAGGTCAAAAATACGCAAACGAGATTATCGGTAAAGTATTCACTATTGGTAATAACCTTGGCCTGCCTGAAAAAGCATTAGCAAACGTACTTGAAGGTCTTGAAGAAGATGTTGAGTACGATATCGAAGTGGAAGTTAAATTCCCGCTCGATGAAAAAGGTAAAGATGTACTTCTAGTTACTCCATCTGCCGACTTCTTCGCAGAACCTCATATTGATGGTTTAATTGGTTACGCTAAAGTATTCCACCAGACAAATACCAGCTGGACATTAAGCTCGATTGCTTCTGAAGCCGGTAACTTTGGTTTATTTATCGGTTCTTATGAGAATATGCAGCGTATTTCAATGCGTATTCGTGAGGCAGCTTTACAGCTTGGCGTTAAACGAATTGTATATGGTGAGTGTGGCCACGCATGGCGCGTGGGTTATAGCTTCTTAAATACATTAGCTGGCCCATTTGATTTCCTGGATCAAAACTACCCTATTCCTCAGCACATCTGTGAGTTTACTTTAGACAAACTTGAAAAAGGTGAGCTGACCATTGATAAGTCACGTAACGATGATAAAACCGTTACTTTCCACGATTCATGTAATGTAGCGCGTGGTTCAGGCATGGGTACCGAGCCTGGTGGTCAATTTACAATTCCTCGCGCAGTTATTAAAGCCGTTTGTAATAACTACGTTGATATGGAAAAAGACACTATCCACGATGCAACTTTCTGCTGTGGTGGTGGCGGTGGTCTGTTAACAGATGACCTGATGGAATTACGCGTTAAAGGCATCTTGCCTCGTGCGACAGCCTTAATTAATGCGAAAGAAGAATCTGGTGTCACACATATGGCGGCAATATGCGCAATATGTAAGAGCCAGTTCACCAAAGTACTGCCATATTATGGCTTTACTATGGACCAGATTGTGAGTGTTCATCAATTAGTAAGTGATGCGATTATCCTGGAAGGCCAGGTTGATCCTGAGGACTAGTCGATACACACCCAGAACTGATTAAGATAGAAAACAGAATTTTATAAACGATTTTGTTGCAGTGTTTCAGCAAGTTTAACGGATTGTTAAATTTTGGAAAAGATTTTTTTACAAAAGTAAATACCCCTTTTTCAAAAGAGACATACCCCCATAAATGCGTATGATACGCCGCAACTTGATTTTTAACTATACGGTTTAGCATATAGGAGAATAGCATGGCAACTTCAAAAGAAGACATGCAGACTAACAACTTGACATTCCGTCGCTACAAAGAAGGCGACACAGAATGGTCAAGCATGCACGATAAAATTTTTGTAGAAGACACTTCTTATAAGTGCCCTACTTACGTGCACCGCACTCCACCTTGTCAGGGCAGTTGTCCTTCAGGTGAGGATATTCGCGGTTGGTTAGATATCGTTCGTGGTATCGAAACTCCACCCGAAGGCATGACTAAAGAAGAGTACGCTTTCCAGCGTTCAACTTCTGCTAACCCTTTCCCTGCAATGATGGGCCGTGTTTGTCCTGCTCCTTGCCAGGACGGTTGTAACCGTAATGACGTTGATGACTTCGTTGGTATTAACTCAGTTGAGCAATACATTGGTGACAGCGCTTTCTCTGGAAAGTATAAATTTGCCGGCCTGCCTGACTTGGGTAATAAAAAAGTGGCTATCATCGGTGGCGGGGTTGCCGGTATGTCTGCAGCTTATCACTTACGTAAATTCGGTATCGGTAGCACGATTTTTGATGACCATTCAGAACTGGGTGGCATGATGCGTTATGGTATTCCTGGCTATCGTACACCCCGTGACGTAATGGATCACGAATGCATGCGTATCCTGGATATGGGTGGCATCGAAACTAAATTAAATACACGCGTTGGTAAAGACGTTCCTGTTGCTGATCTTGAAAAAGATTACGATGCCGTATTATGGGCACTGGGCTGTAAGAATGGCCGTGGCTTATTCATCGACAACTGGAAAGATGTGCCAAATGCGGTAACCGCGGTTGACTTCCTTGAGCAGTTCAACAAAGGTGAAATGAAATACACAGGCAAGAAGATTGTCTGTGTGGGTGGAGGGGACACCTCTATCGATGTTGTTTCAGTTTCTCGCCGTATCGGTACCCTGAAAGACATGGGTGATGAGAAGCCAGAAGATTCAGCTGAAGGTCGTGTTAAGCACGGTGATGTTGCTGACTCTGATAAAGAAGCTTGCACCAATGTTACTTTAACAGCGCTTTTCAAGCAGGAAGAAATGACGGCTGCAGAGCACGAAGTTCAGGACGCGCTGAAAGAAGGCGTAACCATCATGAACGAAGTTATGCCTGTTGAAATCATCACTGATGCTGATGGTCGTGCAACTGCACTGAAACTGGTTGATTCTAAATTTGAAAACAACGCGCCTGTTGCAATCGAAGGCGGCAAAGAATACACCGTTGAATGTGACCTGATCGTTTCTGCGATTGGTCAGTTCGGTGACCTTGAAGGTGTTGAAGACATGGACAACGGTCGTTCATTAATCGATGCTGACAAGTTCTATCAGGTTCCTGGTAAGCCAGGTCACTTTGTTGCTGGTGATATCGTTCGTCCTCACCTGTTAACGACTGCGATTGGTCAGGGTTCTGTTGTTGCTGAAACTATCAAGCAATTCATTGACCAGACTGATATGAAGAAACGTCCTAAAGTTGACGTTCATCACTTCAACATCATGGACAAGCTAACTGAGTCAGACATGGTTCCTACTGGATTCGCTGAAAAGAATCTAGGTACAGATGACCAACGTGGTACGGATTCATCTGATTATGCTATCCATAACTACGAAGATCGCTCTAACAAAGAAATTATCTCAACTGATTTAATGTTCTTAGGCCACTTCGAAGCCGAAGCACGTAACATGCGTACTGAAGATGTTCCATCATCTGACGAAGTACTGGGTCACTTTGCTGAACGTATGAATGGCCTGGCTGAAGAAAGCGCAGTTGCCGAAGCTAACCGTTGCATGAGCTGTGGTATGTGTTTTGAGTGTGATAACTGTGTTATCTACTGCCCACAGGATGCGGTATTCCGTGTTAAGAAAGACCAGTCTACTACCGGTCGTTATGTTGATACTGATTACACTAAGTGTATTGGTTGCCACATTTGTTCTGATGTGTGTCCAACGGGATACATTGACATGGGCATGGGCGAATAAATAATTCTCCATTTCACCCCTGTGAGGCTCCAGGCCTTCGTTAGAAAATGGACACTTACACTTGTAAGCTCACATTTTCCGCCTTGGTCTGAAGCCTCACAGGGGCAAACTGGAAAATTATTAGATTTTTAAAAGTTTTAGAAAAAGACAGATTAAATAAAAATTAAAACAGACATCGTCTTCCCTGAATACCCATGATTATTTTTCATAGGTCGGGAATCCAGAGACTTTTAACAAAGTCATGTACTTCAGCCACACAGGCTGAAATAACGAAAATGTTTTAAATAATTTAATCTATAAATATAAGCTCTTTAATTATTTTAACTTTTGGAGTTACTAATGCAGCAGTTTCAGAAACGCATGCATAACACTTTAATCACAATCGCGGGATTAGCCCTACTGGCTTTTTCCGCTTTTGCGTTTGCTGATGAAAATTCATCTGAAAAACCATCTTTCGCACCTAAAGTTCCACATCCAACGAATGGAACTACGGAATGCGTGAAGCCTGAAGATGATATGAAAAAGAATCACATGAATTACATTCTTCATCAACGTGATGAAACCATGCACAATGGTATTCGCACCGAGACATTTAGTCTTAAAGAATGTATTAATTGTCATGTGCCTAAAAATTCAACGGCTCGTTTTGGTGATGACGAACACTTTTGCAGTAGCTGCCATAACTTTACAGGTGTCAGCATTGATTGCTTCCAGTGTCATATGGATCGTCCAATGACGAAGAGCCCAAATGGCGCACTACTCAATCCTGCAAAAAATAAAGCAACTGTTTCTGCTGAGATTGCTAATGCTTTTAGAAAAGGAGCAAGCAATGAGTAACTCTGATATTAATATTTCACGCCGTAGTTTTGTTGAAAAATCAGCAACCGCTGCAGCCGCTTTAAGTATTGCACCGGGTGTATTCCTGCACACGGTTGCTGAAGCAAAGCAAGCTGACCAGGCAGTAACCAGTGACGTACGTTGGGGCATGCTGATCGATACCGCAAAATGTGCTTCCGGCTGTAATGCCTGTGTTAGTGCATGCAATACCGAAAATGGTATTGCATCCCACGATCGTCCAAGAACAGATCAGGTGTGGATACGCAAAGTAACGCTTCGTGACAAACAAACTAAACACGAAATTTCACTTCCCATGATGTGTCAGCATTGTGAAACACCCCCTTGTGTTGATGTATGCCCTACTGGTGCATCGTTCAAGCGTAAAGATGGTATTGTACTAGTTGATCGTCATATTTGTATCGGATGTCGTTACTGCATGATGGCCTGCCCATACAAAGCCCGTTCATTTGCACACGAAGTCGTTGACTTAACCGTTGATTATCAACCACGTGGTAAAGGTACAGTAGAATCCTGCACTATGTGTGTTCACCGTGTAGACGAAGATAGAACGCCTGCCTGTGTTGAAGCCTGCTCAGAAGCTGAACACGGCGCAATGATCTTTGGTGATATTAAAAATCCTGATAGCGAAATTTCTAAGCAATTAGTTGAACATGGTGGCAAGCAAATCCGTGCTGACCTTGGCTTGAATACAGGCGTTCGTTACCGCGGGATTTAAAAAATAAACGCCACAGAGGGCACGAAGTTTTCTTTATAAAAAATCACTCTGTGACCTCTGTGGCAAGGCTTTTTAAATAATTTTACAAGTATTAGAGATTAGTTGAAAACTATGAAAAAAATACACTTAGAACAGATTGAAGGTAACAGCACTGGCTATATGGGTTTAATTGCTCTTCTAGGCATGTTTATACTCGGCGCAATTGGCTCAATGCTTTATATGGAGCATGAAGGTCACTGGGTATCCGGTATGGATAACCAGATCGTATGGGGCCTCCCTCACGTATTTGCTGTATTTCTGATTGTAGCAGCATCCGGCGCACTTAACGTTGCTTCTATCTCCTCTGTTTTCCAGAAGAAAATATACAAGCCTTTAGCACCGCTTTCGACCCTGGTAGCCATTGCCCTGCTGACTGGTGGCTTAATGGTGCTGGTCCTTGATTTAGGCCGCCCTGATCGTCTTATCGTTGCGATGACCTACTACAACTTCAAGTCCATCTTTGCATGGAACATGATTTTATATAACGGCTTCTTTGCCATTGTCGGTGTTTATGCCTGGTTTATGTTAGATCGTACGATGAAGCAGTACAGTCGTTATGCTGGTATCGCCGCTTTTGTATGGCGTTTAGCACTCACCACAGGTACCGGTTCAATCTTCGGTTTTCTGGTGGCACGCTCAGGTTACGATATGGCAATGATGGCACCTATGTTCATTATCATGTCATTCTCATTTGGCCTGGCCATTTTCATTCTCGTTCTGCTTGCTTCATATAATGGCACAGGTCGCCCACTAGGTGATGCTGTCGTTAACCGATTACGAAGCCTGTTAGGTACATTTGTTTTCGCTACCCTTTATTTTGTCATTGTTTATCACCTGACTAACCTCTATGCAACTGAGCATCACGGTTATGAAGCCTTTATTTTGCTGGGTGATAATGGGGGTGAAACTTACTCTAATATTTTCTGGATTGGTCAGATTTTATTAGGCAGCATACTACCTATTGCTATGATTTATGCACCGGCTTATAAAAACTGCCGTAAAACCTTAACCGCAGCCTCGGTACTGGTTGTAATTGGTGGTTTGGCTTCTATGTACACAATTATCATTGCTGGTCAGGCTTATCCGATGGAAATATTCCCCGGAATGGAAGTGGTTAGCACAACCTTCTTTGATGGTGCGGTTTCTCAGTATTCTGCTAGCCTGCCTGAACTACTATTAGGTTTAGGTGGCGTTGCCATGTCACTGATTATGATTGCACTGGGTGTTAAAGTTTTAGGCTTCTTGCCAGCTACTTTAGAAGACTCGGTTGCTGATCCACATCATAAGGCTGATTAGGTTTTAATTAACAGTTAAAGCTTTAAGCAAACGGCCCGAAGATTACTTCGGGCCGTTTGTGGTTTTGAGATTCTGAGAGGTACTCTACAAGAAAGAGAAAACGCAAATAACCGCAAATGGGCGCAATATTTTTTTAATTTACTATGCAAATTCACTATTGTTGCCTAAACATAGTTATTAATTTTTTTTGCGTTAATTAGCGGTTATTTGCGTTCATTTACGTTTTCCTTTTCTTACAGAAAGCCCATGTCACACTTCCTGATCTCAGCCGCACACAAATCCTCAGGCAAAACCACCCTGAGTATAGGTCTGTGCGCGGCTTTAGCTGAAACCGGTTCAATCATTCAACCCTTCAAAAAAGGCCCCGACTACATAGACCCAATGTGGTTAAGTAAAGCCGCCAACCGCCCCTGCCACAACCTCGATTTTTACACCATGCAACAAGGTGAAATCATTGATACGGTTTCACAGTACTCCATAGATGCTGATATCAGCGTAATTGAAGGTAACAAAGGCCTCTACGATGGTTTAGATTTGGATGGCAGTAATTCTAACGCCGCCCTCGCCTCACTACTTAAAGCGCCGGTTATTTTAGTGTTAGACGCCCGTGGCATGACCCGGGGTATCGCGCCTTTAATTCTCGGTTACCAGGCATTTGATAATGATATCAATATTGCCGGAGTAATTTTAAATCAGCTCGGGGGTAGCCGTCACGAAAGTAAACTTCACGCGGTTATAGAGCATTACACCGATGTAAAAGTCATTGGTTCGGTTTACAAAAACCCGGCCTTATCTATTGATGAGCGTCACCTGGGTTTAATGCCAAGCAATGAGGATGACTCTGCAGATGTAAAAATCAAACAGATTCGGGATATTGTTAAAGACCAGGTTGATTTAGATTTACTACGCTCTATCGCAGGTGAAGCACCCACACTAGCGCAACCTGAAGAACAAAAACAACAAACAATACACATCACATCCCCACTCAAGATTGGCATCGTCGAGAACGATGCTTTCGGATTCTATTACCCTGATGATTTAGATGCGATTCGTAAAACCGGCGCTGAGTTAATCAGTATTGATACCATCCGTGACAAAGCACTGCCTGAAATAGATGGCTTATTTATCGGTGGTGGATTTCCTGAAACCCGTATCAAGGAGCTTGAAGCAAATCAGCCCATGCGCACACAGATTAAACAGGCATTAGAAAACGGCCTGCCCTGTTACGCAGAATGTGGTGGTTTAATGTATCTAAGCCGACAACTCAACTGGAAAGATAAGAGCGGTGAAATGGTCGGCTTTATCCCGGCAGACTGTGTCATGCACACGACTCCACAAGGCCGTGGTTACATTCAACTTGAGGAAACAACTGATCACCCGTGGGGTGAATTCAAGCCCTCACCAGAACCTGTGATCGCCGGACATGAATTCCACTATTCTGCACTTGAAAATCTTGATACGAATGTTAAATTTGCCTATCAAGTTAAACGGGGTGCGGGTATTAACGGCAAAGCCGATGGCATCGCTATAAACAATACACTGGCAAGTTATGCCCACTTACGTGACACGGCTGCCAATCATTGGGCACAACGTTTTATTCAGTTTGTGCAACACTGTAAATTAAACCGGAACTAGTACTATGAACATGATTAAATTAACCCCGGCTGCGGCAAAGATGATTAAGCACTCAGCCAAAGAAAGCAACCTGGATGGTTTACCCCTTCGACTCGCCTGTACAAAAATGCAGGACGGTAGCTATCATTACGGCATGGGCTTTGATGATGTGAAAGAAGATGACATTACCCACACCTCTGAAGGCATTGATTTGATTGTATCGGTAACAGCCAACGAATTTATGAATGGCATGACCATTGATTATGTTGAAATTGAAGAAGGTAAAGAACAGTTTATTTTCATGAATCCAAATGACCCCAGTTACGTTAAACCGACGGAATAATTTTTACCCTACGCAATCATAGAGATCAGTACCTGAACATGTCATTCACAGAACGTATCTATTACGAAGTTAAACAAATGTCTAATCGACATTTGTTTAACTGTATTTCTGCATTGTTTGTTTTACTGTTTTCCCTGGTACTCAGTAGCATCTGGCTAGCCAATACTGAAACCAGTAAAACACTGGCTCTGTTCGTTCAAATAATTCTCATCACATTAGTTTTTTTCAGCATTTCATATATTGCTTTAACCAATCAGATAAAACAGGCCGCCAATAGCCAACAGCAGTATCGTGCCCAACAAATTCTGTTTAACATTACAACTACAGTCAATGCAGGTCGTGAGTTAAAAGAATTGTTAAACCTGTTTTGCAAAAAAACCTATGAAGAGCTGCAGGCACATAATGTATCTGTATGGTTAATAACTAAAAATAACTGGCTTGAATATATCACGGGCTCAGGAATTGACCCGAAAATTGTATCCCAGCAAAAACGCATTAAAATAACCCGGGAACTTGCTGACTCATTAATTGACAATTCTATTATCCATGACAATGAACACGTAACCCGTCTGGCTGAAATACTTCAATGTGATGTCTCTGATGATGACCGTTCATTTTATTTACCACTGCATCACCAGAATCGCACGCTGGGTGTAATTCGAATTAAATTAAACCAGTTACCCTTAAGTAACCAGAATGATCTTTATGAATTATTTTCTACACTGGGGAGACAACTAAGCAAATCGATAGAAAAAGCCAAACAGGATCAGGAATCACGTCGCATGATCATCATGCAGGAACGTAGTCTGATTGCAAATGAGCTACATGATTCCCTGGCACAAACACTGGCAAGTCTTCGGTTTCAGGTACGTGTATTAGATGAAACCCTGCAACCAACTGCCGAATTTCAATCAATTCGGGGTATTGAACAGGTTGAAAATAGTCTTGATGAGGCCTACTCTGATTTACGAGAATTAATTGCACATTGCCGTACCCCTATTGATAAGCAAGGACTCATACCTGCAGTTGAAAAGCTTATTTCTCGTATGCGTAAAGATTCCGGCACACATATTCTACTACAGAAAGAATGGGATCATTCAGACCTGCCACCGAATCTGGAAATGCATATTTTTAGAATCGTACAGGAAGCAATGAACAATATCCGCAAGCACAGCAATGCAAAAAATGTACGCCTGATGTTTCGCTGCGATGAAAATGGACATCACCGAATTTTGATAGAGAATGACGGTCGTGGTTTTGAAACACCAACCGAAAGTGACCACCCGGGGAAACATGTAGGCTTGAGTATTATGAGTGAACGTGCAAATTATCTTGGTGGAGAATTACGCGTTGAAAGTGAACCGGATGAAGGCACCCGTATTGAACTTAATTTTACTTACAGCAGTGACACAGATCATGACCCACTACAAAGATTATCGGAGATAAGCTCTTGAGTATGCGCGTATTAATTATCGACGACCATGCACTATTTAGAGTTGGCTTACAGGGCTTACTTGAACAACGTGGAATTGAGGTTATCGATGCAGTGGCAGAAGGCTCTAAAGGACTGTTATTAATCGATGAGCTAAAACCCGATATTGTATTGCTTGATCTACGCATGCCCGACATGAGTGGCCTGCAAGTTTTACAAAAAGCAAAAGAACAGAAAGTAGAAATACCCATTGTTATGCTAACCACGAGTAATGAAGAGCAGGACCTGGTAGAAGCACTTAGAAATGGCGCACAAGGCTACCTGTTAAAAGACATGGAACCGGATGAACTGGTAAGTGCACTACGAGATATAGAAAAAGGTAAAAGTGTAGTTGCACATGGCCTCACTGACGTACTCGCCAAAATGGTTCAGGGTGAGCCAATTGAGGTAAAGAAAAAAGAAACCCCCTTCTCTGCACTGACGCCCCGTGAACTTGAAATTTTATGCCTGCTTGCAGATGGACAAAGCAATAAAGTGATTGCCCGAAATTTAGGCATCTCTGATGGCACGGTAAAACTCCATGTAAAAGCAATACTGCGCAAACTGGAAGTTCACTCACGGGTTGAAGCTGCGGTTATTGCAGTTGAACAAGGTCTCAGACAAAAACAGACAAAAGATAATTAAGCGTAATTAAGCGGACATCCATAATATGAAAACATTCAGATCACTTATTGACGAAGCGCTACCCAATATAACTGAAATATTTCCCTGGGATCTGGAAGAAAAATTAAACAGTTCAAATGATATTTTACTAATTGATATAACCGAACCCGCTGAATATGGAACGGTACATATTAAAAATTCAATCAACGTACCAAGGGGGGTTCTGGAGTCATCCTGTGACTGGGGTTATGAGGATACTGTACCCGTATTAGTAAGCGCAAGGGAAAGGGAGGTTATCGTTATCTGTCGCTCAGGTAATCGCAGTGCACTAGCCGCATTTACCATGCAACTAATGGGTTTTAACAATGTAACATCACTTAAAACCGGTTTACGTGGCTGGTTTGATTATGAACTGCCCTTATACAATGAATTTGAACAGGAAGTTGATGAAGATGATGCGGATGCTTATTTCAGTAAGGGCCCTAGCGCTGAACAGATGGAACCTGAAAGCTAAGTAAGTCGTTTTTTACGGTGACTGTTAGTTTAGATCTGAGCTAGATTTTTGAGGCTGTACAACCGCAGTACTATTGATCCTGATGAATTCGTTTAATATTACATTTAGTATTCGATGCAGGCCAATACTTTGTCATTCGTATGTAAGCGACAATAACCCTGGAAAAATCAGTTGAAAATGCATTTATACTCTAAACGTATTTTCAACTGATTTTTCCAGGGTTAACTCATTGCCAGCTGCTCATCCTGTTTTACAGGTAACCATATATGAAAACATGTACCTTTACCTAACTCGCTTTTAACTTCAATCGTGCCATTGTGTTTCTGGATAATATTAAATGATAATGACATGCCTAAACCGGTGCCTTTGCCAACAGGTTTGGTAGTATAAAAAGGATCAAATATTCGACGTTTTGTTTCTTCGTCCATTCCTTTTCCTGTGTCTTCAATTTCTACCCAGACACCATTATTTTCAGTCCCACTACGTACAGTAATTGTACCTTTTTGCTCTATTGCATGTGCAGCATTGACGAGTACATTCATAAACACCTGATTGAGTTGCGAAATTATGCACTCTACATCAGGTAAATTTCCATATTCCCTGATAACTTCTGCTTTATATTTAAGCTCGTTATTGACAATATTTAAGGTGCTATCAAGTCCTGAATGGAGATTAGCCCACTGCCATTCAGCTTCACCAACATGAGAAAATTCTTTTAAATCCTGCACAATTTTCTTAACTCGAACAACACCTTCTTCTGATTCACTGATTAAATCCAGAACATCCTCTTTTAGAAAGTCTATTTCTACATCCTGTTTAATGGTTTGTATATTTTCAATCGCAGTGGAATCTGAGATAACAGATTCTGATTTTTCATAAGTATCAAGTAATTTCATCAGATCATTAATGTAATTTTTTAACGATCCAATATTTGAATTAATATATCCCACAGGGTTATTGATTTCATGTGCAACTCCAGCAGCTAACTGACCAATCGAAGCCATTTTCTCTGATTGAAGCAGTTGATCCTGTGCTTCCTGTAGTTGTATGATTAATTGCTCCTGCTCATGCTTTTCCTTAAGTAAGGCAGCTTGCACTTCTTTCTCTTCAGACAAATCACGTAAGATGACTGTGCAAATCCATTCATCACTTTGTTTTGTCTTGGAAATGCTAGCACCACATGGAAACTTCCTGCCATCTTTATGCTTGCCAAATATTTCTTTTCTACTGCCCATATCCTTTTGTACATCAATTGAATCAATAAACGAATTGACATTATGCTTGTGTACATCAACTATATTGTCGGGAATCAATAAATTCAGTGGCTTTCCAAGTATTTCATTCGCCTGATACCCGAATATCTTTTCGGCACCCTTGTTGAAAACAGTGATATTTTGAGTATTATTAATAACAATAATTGCTTCAGGTGCTATATCAAGTATATTGCTTAACTTTGTTTCGCTTGCCATTCTTTCTTTCTGTTCTTTAATCAACTGATTATTAATTATATTTGATTGTTCAACTAATTTATGTAATGCATTTGCTGATTCTTTTTGATCTGTAATATCCTGAACCAGGCCAAGCATACGTATAGCTTTTCCCGTTTCATCACGAATAACATCACCCCGTTCATGTAGCCAATGCACCGAATCGTCTGGCCATATAACCCTGTGTTCAATATTGAAATCCATTTGTTTATTCAAGCAATTATCAATTGCCCGTAAAACATTTTTACGATCTTTCGGGTGAATAGCCTTAATATAATTCTCGTAGGAAATTTCATATTCGTTTGATGTAAACCCAAACATTGGTCGCATAATTTCTGACCATTCAAGCACGTTTGTTTCAATAATCCAGTCCCAACTACCTACATTTGAAAAAACCTGGCTGAGACGTAAGGTTTCTTCACTTTTAGTTAAACCATCTTGTGCAGATTGAAGTTTGTTAATAAGAATCGCCTGCTCATTTCTATCATTTTCCAGTTGTTGCTCCTGTGATTTACGTAGACTTATATCGGTATGTGATCCTGTTAATCTTGTGGGTACACCCGTTTTTGTAGATGACGTTCCCCTGCACATTATCCATTTGTAGTCATTATTTTTTGTTTTTAGTCGATATTCGATATAAAACTGATTTGTCTTACCTTCCATATAATCAGTCCAGGACAAAAGAAACTCTTTCAGGTCATCAGGATGAATTAAATCACGCCAGGCAATAAATGTATTTTCTAATTCATCTGCCTGGTATGAAAGCATAGTTTTCCAGCGATCTGAAAAATATATCTCGCCCGTATTGAGATCCCAGTCCCAGATTCCATCATTGCTACCACTAACAGCAAGCAAAAACCGTTCTTTACTTGCAGTAAGTCGACACTCAAATTCATCACGTTCATTTGTGAATCTGCGCACTACCCAAACCGCAATAATAATAGAACCTATACCTAAAACAGCAGCAGTTAACAGGGCGTAAAGCATCCTGTGTCGTAACTGAATAATTCTTGAATCATAAGCAAAAACCACATCATCAGAAGCTTTTGTAAGTTCACCGATATTGGTTTTAATCATTCGAACTGCGCCTCTAAATTCATTATCATAAGAAGTGTTTTCGGAGACTAGCAGTAATGACGGTTTTAGTCGCGACCAATAGTCTTTGACGATACTTAATCTTTTTTTAATTTCTCCCTTAGCAGGATGTAAATGCTGTTTTTTTGTTAACTTACCACCATTTTTAAGAAACTGAAGATCGGTTTCAAAATTATTCATTACATCTTGCAGTTCAAACCGATCTTCCTTCTGGCCTGCGGAAACCATTTGAGTCAGGGATAACATTTCTTGCGATAGCATACGCTGACGACCAGCAATATTAATAAAAGTCGTGTCGTTTTCTGTTTTATCAATAAATGCATAGAAAAGAACCAGCAGAATCAGGAAACAAAAGCTTGGTAGTAACAATAGTATAATGATTCTTTCAGTTATCACAGAACCGGTATCATTGAGTTTATTTATCATTGGAATATCTTCTATTATTGTTCAAGTTTTTAATATCTAGTTCAACAAGATCTGTCCCAGATACAGGAGTGATATTTTTCGGTTATATTTTTTTTCATCAAGATAACCCTGTAATTTATACAGTCCGTTTCATTAAAAATTAAAATGTAGTTAATATTTTTCATCATCTTACTTTCCTGATTACTGAATTACCTGCGAACCCAATACACGTAATACTTCCTCGACCGTTGTTATGCCCGAATGAATTTTTGCCTGGGCATCTTCAATGAGTGTCATCATGCTTTCCTTAACCATCTGATCTGACATATCCAGTACTGTTGCACCTGCTGCTATCATGTGAATAATTTGTTCACTTGGAATAAGAATTTCATATAAAGCTGCGCGCCCTGAATACCCGGTATTGTTGCATTTTGTGCAACCTTCGCCTTTATAAAAATTAATTTTATTAGATTTAAATTTATCACCAAGTTTATACAACGTATCATCTGATATTTGAATTTGTTTTCTACAATGATCACAAATTTTTCTAACCAACCGTTGGGAAATAATTGCTTGTAATGCAGATGCGATCACGTAAGGCTTGAGACCCAGGTCAAACAGGCGTGACATAGTTGCCACCGCAGAATTAGTGTGTAAGGTGGAATAGACCAGATGTCCTGTTAATGCTGCATGAAAAGCCACTTCAGCAGTTTCATAATCCCTTATCTCACCCAATAAAATAACATCAGGATCCTGTCTTAATATTGAACGCAGTACAGTTGCAAAATCCAGCCCTATTTTTTCCTTGATCATAACCTGTGCAGCTGTATCCAGGTAATATTCAACAGGATCTTCTATAGTTACATAGTTCTTCTCTATCGTTGCTTCATGCTGTAGCAGGGAATAAAGAGTCGTGGTTTTACCGCTGCCTGTGGGGCCAGTTGCGAGGATTATCCCCTGTGGTTTTGTAATAACATTGCTGAGTTTTGCGAGATTAACTGTAGATAAGCCCAGTTGATCTAGCTTGAATACAGATGCATTTCGATCAAGCAGGCGCATCACCACTTTTTCGCCATTTACCGTGGGTAAGGTTGATAAGCGTAAGTCCAGAATACGCATCGGTGTTTTAATTGTAATCCGTCCATCCTGTGGGCGCCTGCGTTCTGTGATATCCAGTTCCGCCATCACCTTGATCCTGGAAACCAATGCCATATGTAAATTATGTGGCACCTGTATTTTATCTACCAGTACACCATCTATACGGTATCTGACGACAACACTTTTACTTCTTGGATGAATATGAATATCACTTGCACCCAGGCGAACAGCTTCGAGTACAATCGCATTTACCAGACGAATTGCAGGAGGTTCATCTGTTCCATGTAATAATTCTTCCAGACTGAGATCATCATCTTCATCAATAACGATCTCAATGCCTTCATACGGATCTGTAGTAGAGACAAAAGTTTCCAGTTCTTCAAGAGAAGTATTTTCCTCACCATAAATTTCTTTGATTTTTGATTCTAGTTCAGGGATCTTTGTTATTACAGACTGTATTTCAAGACCTGTAACAAAACGTAGATCATCTATTAAACCGGTGTCCATAGGATCAGCCATAACTAGCGTTAACTGACGTCCAGACTGTCGAATAGGTAACACCCATTGTTGCTCACAAAAAGAGGCAGGGAGTAGTGCTGAGATTGCTGGATCAATATTAATTTCCTTCAGATTTACCTCTTCAATCATCATCTCTTTAGTGAGGATGCTACGAATCTGTTTTTCGTCAACCCATTGACGTTTTAGTATTTGCCTGATAACAGGTGTCTTTTTTATCTGTTGTAATTTATATATTTCCTGAACCTGTTTATCATTGAGAAGCTGGCGTTTGTTCAACATGATCGCCAATTGACTTCGATTGGTAACCTTGAGTTTAGACAGTGCGCTTATCTCCCTGGCTTTTTGGGTGTTCTGCTTATGTAATTCCTTATTTTTTTGAATTAGGTCATACTGTTCAAGCGCAAGACTCACTGTAACTCTCAGGTCATCATCATTCCAGGGTTTTAATATAAATTTGTATACTGCTCCATCCTTTATCGCTGCCATAACTGCTTCAGTATCCGCATGACCTGTTAGCATGATGCGAATCATTTCTGGAAAAATATCCTTGGCTTTTCTGAGAAGATCGGCTCCATTCATACCGGGCATCATGAAGTCAGATATCACTAACTGACATCTGTTTTTTTTCAGCACAGCAAGTGCCTCATTGCCGTTAGCAGCCGTTAGAATGTTATAATTCTCCTGCCTGAAAACACGTTTAAGTGCGTTTAGTACATTTGGTTCATCATCTACAAACAGAATCTGGTAAGGTGAAATTGTTTTTCTCCTGTCAGACGTTTTCGATTTGTCTGTAGATATATCTGTAAATAAAGAGGCGTAATCTGGCATGTTCTGTATTCCCGTTATGTGTTAACAGGCAGGATAATTTGCACTGTTGTGCCAACACCAACTTTACTGTCAATCTCAATATTACCATTATGATTCATGATAATATCTCGACTTACAGTGAGACCTAATCCTGTTCCTTCTCCTACCTCTTTTGTTGTATAAAAAGGATCAAATACTTTTTTTAATACCTCATCAGGAATACCAGGACCATTATCAATTATCACAACAATAATACTCCCATCTTGCATAAAGCTATTCACAGAAATAACGCCATCATCGCTAATAACCTGTTCTGCATTAAGTAATATATTTAAAAAAACCTGAGCAAGTTGCCCGGACTGACATTTTATTTTAGGAAGGATGCCTAAACCCTGTTTAATTACTGTTTTTTTATTGATTTCTATTTCAGCAATGTTACATGCACTGCGTATATGGTCGTTAATATCAACAATTTCTTCTTTGCTATGATCCGCGCTGGAAAATTCTTTCAGGTCATTGACAATCTTTGTGACTCTTTCAGCGCCACCTATACTTTCATCAAGTAATTTCTGAAAATCATCAATCGTATAATCAAGATCAAGTTCTTTCCAGGTTTGAAGTAAAGTATCTAGATTATTTTCATTCTTCAGTTTTTCTGAGAAGGTGGTGAAATCAGCTACATACCTTTTTGATGTTGAAAGGTTGCTCTGTATAAAACCAACCGGATTGTTAATTTCATGGGCGACACCTGCAGCCAGTTGACCTATAGATGCCAGTTTTTCTGCCTGATATAATTGGCGCTGTGCCTGTTCAATAGTCTTTACCTGTTCGCTAACTCTCTGTTCCAGGCTAGCTGCAAGGTCTTTATAACGTTGCTCAGATTCGACCAATGCCTGGTGTTTTTGTCTAAGTAGTGCATAATCTGACTGTACTGTTTCCAGGTGAAGATCAGAGGCCATCAGGTACCGAATGGATGATTTAAGTATAATTTCAATCAATTGCCTGACTGAAAACAACAAGTTATCATCAACAGAATTGTTTACTACTAGAAAGCCAATGGCTTCCATTTCCGCACGAAGTGGTACACACTTTAGAGGTTCTGGCAGAGGCTTACCAATTATCACTTCACCCTTGTCAGACTTTATGCAGGAATCATCACCAAGTATCATTTTAATAGCAGATAATAATTTGTCTGTTTTAACAGCTGACAAAAGTTCTTTAAGCGTAAATTCACGATCAAAATCACCAAATGGAACCGTTTCATTAACATCGTTCATGGTACTTCTCCCAAAACACCCTTGATGAATTCTTCCTTTGATAACTTATGATGATTAAACAACTGGTATTCATTATCCATCCTGTTATATAAAACATCCAGCAATCCATTGAAAGTTTCTATCACTCCATCACCTTTCAATGCACTGCTGAACACTATTTTCCAGGGGGTAGACAGCCAACGCTGATTTATTTCTTCTTCTGACTGGACATTTAATAAATCACGTTTATTAAATTGCACTACCATCGGCAAGTTTTCAAAATCAAGTCCGACACGTGCAGCATTTTCCGCCAGGTTCTCAAAGGATTCTACATTGTTAATACTTTGGGTTATTTGTGAATCGGCCACAAAAATAACGCCATCTGCTCGTGACAAAACGGCTTTACGGGTGCTGTCATGGGCTACCTGGCCGGGCACAGTAAATAGTTTAAGTTTGATTAGCAGGCCGGATGGTGCGGTAATTCCTAATGGCAACAAATCAAAAAATAAAGTTCTATCATTTTTAGTTTCCAGAACCATCATCTCGCCTTTTAATTCTGGATCGAGGAGGTCATGCAGTCGAGTAAGGTTAGTGGTCTTACCGCTAAGCGCAGGACCATAAAATACAAGCTTTAAAGTTAACTTATTATTATCCGAATTATAATCAGACATTTGATCTGTTAATTATCAGAATCGTTTTCATCAATAATGATCGAACCATCTTCTGCCCACTCAACATTAAATAAATCTGGATGTTTTATTTTATATTCTTCAAATATATATTTTTGTTTGTCTAGTTCACTTTGTTGTTTTCTTACTGTATCAGCGAGTCTTTTATTTTCCAGTAATGTATCTCTGAAGCTTAAAGCCTGTTTTATAGAACTGATTAGAACTTCGTCATTCCATGGTTTGGTAATAAAACGGAAAATCTCAGCCTGATTTATTGCACCCATAAGCGCATCAAGATCAGTATAACCGCTGAGGATAAGGCGTATTGAATCGGGTTGAATTTTTTTGACCCCCGTAAGAAATGAAACCCCATCAATCTTCGGCATACGATAATCAGATAGATAAAGATCGAATTGTTTTTTCATGGCGCGTTGTAAGGCTTCTTCGCCATTGGCAAATGTTTCGATAGACCAGTCTTTATTGGCTGACAGGGCACGTTTAAGTGCTTTTAAAATATTTTCTTCATCATCAACCAACATGATCTGGTACATTAAAAACTCCTTTACACCTTGATGTAAATTTCAAAATCAGCATCTAGTGAGCACTCCAGATTAATTATTTGTGTAATAATATGATCACCCAGTTTGTGCCCACTTGAGAGTAAAAGAATGCCATCCTTTGTTACAATGTCGCGTGTTAATACCATATGCTTGACCAGATCTTTTGCAGCGACTCTTTTTTCCTGGGTCTTCGATAGCTTTTCTTCTTCAGTTATCTCACCTAGATTTTTTATAAAGGCGTCAACAATGTTTGGGTCGTAGATGCTGCCTTTAAATTCCAAAAGATAGTTTCTGGCCTCCTGTTTCGAAAGACGTTCTGAAATAAGGCTCCCGGATTGCAAGGTATAAAAATCACTAACGACTGCTAGAATTCTCGAACCTAAAGGAATTTCCTTACCTGCCAAACCATCAGGATAACCTTTACCATCATAATGCTCACGATAATTGCGTATTAGTTTTGCTGCAGTTTGTAATGGTTCAAGTGCCATGAGTATGCCTGCACCTATAACAGGGTGTTTTGCATATTCTTCTTTATCTTCTTTTGTCATGGCATCTACAGGTTTATTAAATAACCTGTCAGAGAAACCTATTTTACCTATATCTCTCAGCATGCCAGCAAATGAAACTTGCTGAGCATAATCTTCGTCCTTTTCGTGAATAAGAATGAGTTTACTGGCCTGTTCAGCAATTTTTTTTGACTGCCCCCTTAGGGAGCCTTCACGCATTTCAATAAAATTTGAAAAAACCTTGATTGTTGATGAATAGTTGTCTTTTAGAGTTGAATAAGCGGATTCGAGCATGCCCATGGTTTGGTCAAGTTCAGCTGTTCGTGCTTTGACCAGGCCTTCAAGATTGGTGTTAAACTCTTTTAATTCTTCATTTTGTTGTCGGCTTAGAACAAGCAGGTGATCACGTTCTTTTTCTATTCCCTGTGCCTCGAGTGCATTCCTAACCGTCAGCTTTATATCATTGTCTTCCCAGGGTTTGCTGATGTACTTGTATATGCTTCCTTTATTGACCGCATCAATGGTTGCGGATACTTCTGAATAGCCGGTTAGCAGTATGCGAGTAACCTTGGGCCATTTATTTGCAACTTTTTCCAGGAATTCGGCTCCATTCATTTCAGGCATACGCATATCTGAAATGACTAGATCTATTTTTTCCTTATCCAGTAATTCAAGGCCTTGCGCACCACTATTGGCTAAATGTATGGTATACCCTTCGCTACGAAACAATCGCTTAAGTGAAGAAAGGATATTCTTCTCATCATCAACAAATAAGAGCGATGGTTTTTCTACTTCTTGTATTGTATTTTCTTCTAACATTAGAAATTTCCGATTCCATATTACATGGTAGCCCAATAAATTAAGTGCTAGTTCTACAAGCTTGAAGATTCAATACCCTTTGTGTCAGAGTATCTGTGCTCTTCAAAGACAATAAAATTTATTTTCTAAAGACTTATATAGACCAATGTAAGTACATTTTCAGTGTTATGCATTAATCCAGTAACGTTGAGAAATTTTCCGCAAGTGCTTCAATTTTTGTTAGATTTTGTTTGATTTCAGGGAAGCCAATGTGCAGAATTTCGAGTATTTCAGGTAAAAGTACCGGGATAAACGGATCCCCGGCATTGCCTATACCCAGCCCTCGACTCAGGATGTCGGCTAAATTAATGACATGGCTCATTTCCGCTTTATTTTGAGTAGGTGGCGAGTGATGTAGCCTGATTGAGTGAGTGATTTCAACGGGCAAATTCCAGCTTTCAGCCACCATATAACCGACTTCGTTGTGGTCTGTGCCAATGACTTTTTGTTCAGCCTCACAGGTGAGGCATTCATTCTCGACCTGGTATGCCGCAACCTCGGCATATTGCTCGGAAAAATGCGCATCAAGAATCATTTTACCTATATCGTGAAGCAACCCTGCGGTAAATGCCTGTTCTTCATCCAGACTGACATGTTTCGCCAGAACCCTGGCAGCGGCGGCTGTGCCTACGGCATGTTTCCACAGGCCTTCCAGGTCCAGGTTTTTACCCGAATTAGCGGGGAATTTTTCCATCATTGCAGATGAGATAACCAGATTACGAATAGCATTGATACCCAGAACAAGACAGGCATCTTTTAAACTACCAATAGCACCTGGCATTCCAAAAAAGGAGGAATTGGCCAAATTCAGGATTCTGCCAGTTAGACCTGGCTCCTGTATAATTTTATTTTCCAATATAGAAAAATCAATCTCATCACTGTTATTGATAAAGTCCAGAACATCGACGACAACAGGCGATAGTGGTGGTATATCATTAATACCTTGCTGTAATTCCTGTTTACTAATCATTCGCTAAAGGTCTCGGCTTTTGTGTTCTAAAAGAATCTGCTTCAGTTGCTGCATTGCAGGCTGATCAATCACCTTACTGAAGCAGTGATCAAGCTGTTGTTCAATCGCTTTGCGTTTTTCATCACGTTGCTCATCAGTTAGTTGTTCAAATTTGTATACACCAATGGTCTCAATATTGCGTTTCTGCAATCCGCTAATAGATGATGCGGATAAGGCGGTGCCAGCGGATATTAAACACACACCTTTTGCATCGATTACATCTGTTGCCAGCTCCATGCCTTCCTCAGCATCAGACAGAGGGATATTAAGTTTTGTTTTCAATTTAATATGCCTCTAATTTGATGATTGTTACAATAATGCCACGCGCATTTGCAAGCCCCGTCATTCTCCTGGCAATAACCTGACAATCAGTATCTAATAATTTAATGTTGCCATTGACCTTTTCTTCATCATCATTCAAGTCCGAGTAGCAACTCTGTAACTCTTCAGGTAACAGTTGCAATGCATTGCCCGCTAATAAACTACCTGTAGAAACATTAAGAAATTCGTGGGCCTTATTGTTGGCAACAGCAATAATATTGTCTTCACTGATACCTAAAATACCCACCGGCTGTACTTCCATAACCTGTTGAACAAATTGCAACATTTTAAGCTCGATTTCTACCTGGTGGTTCTGCTGTTCGACACGATTTTCCAGTTGCTCGTTTAATTTTTTGAGTTCGGCTCCAAGCCGTTCGTTTTCACTGTACATTCTGAAATGTTTAAAAGCGTCATCAATATTGGCGCGCAATAAATTATCTTCCCAGGGCTTTGTGAGAAATTTGTAAATAGCACCATGATTAATCGCGTCGGTTACTGAATTAAGATCGGTATAGCCACTTAATACCATTCTCACCGTGTCGGGATAAAGTTCTTTGACCTGGCTTAAAAATTCGACGCCAGACATTTCCGGCATCCGTTGGTCAGATAAAATGACACCCACCTCATTTTTTTTAAGAACTTCAAGGCCTGCTTTGCCTCCAATGGCAGTAAGAATTTTATAACCATCTCGTCGTAATACACGGACAAGAGAACGAATAATATTTTCTTCGTCATCAACTAGTAAAATGGTATTCTCAGCTTCAACAGCTAGTTTTTGACTAGTACCGGCTCGCATCCATTACTCCTGAATCTTGATATTTTACAAAGTATAGTCAATTTATTTACGATGTGCTCCATCCGGTAAAAGCAACCATCAGTTGGGGCAATGCCCATGGTGATTTATCCAGTGCAATTAGACACTACACTATTACCAGCAACAACAGTTTAGAACGCACTGTAAAATTACTAATAAAACTAATAAGATACGCGTTCATGCTCCATGTAAATTTAATTTTTCAGTTTGAAAAAAAACAAATTTGTGCACTAAATGCTCTTTACATAACATCTTAATCATCTATTAGTGCCTCAGTATGCATCTATCTGGTACTGCATAAATTGAATTTGTATTATTCTATTTGTTTAGTAATTCCTTTTGTTTAGTAATTCCTTAATCTTTGTTAGAAGCTGTTTAGACGTATAAGGCTTTTCTAGTAGTTTTTCAGAAAGTAACTCACTCGTAACCGATTTGCCCTTAGGGTCTGATAAACCGCTACACAACTGAATTTTTGTATCTGGGTATATATTGTGGATTATATGCGCCAGTTCGAAACCATCCATTTCAGGCATGATTACATCACTTAATACCAGGTCAATTGTTTCATTTTCAAGTACAGCCAATGCCTCTTTTGCACTCGATGTGCATAGCACCCTATAACCATACGAGGATAATATATTCTCAGCCAGCTCTCTGATGGTGTGCTCATCGTCAACAACCAGAATGCATGCTGACCCTTTCAACTCGCCTTCGCTCATTCTAGTCAACCCATTATTCTCGTTGCTAGATTGTTCTCTCAGGTATCGTGGTAAATAAATTGAAAAGCAGGTGCCATGCCCTGGTTCGGAATAAACACGGATTGTACCTTTGAATTCTGTTACAAAATTATATACCTGACTCAAACCCAGGCCGGTACCTTTCTCACCTTTTGTTGAATAAAAAGGCTCAAAAATGTGTGCCACAATATCATTGCCCATGCCAATGCCAGTGTCTGTAAGCGATAATTTGACATAATCACCAGAAGAAATACTGAGAACTTGTGCATCCACCGGGCTTACCTGAACATTTGATGTGACAATAGCCAGCTCACCACCTTCTGGCATGGCGTGCATGGCATTGATACTCAAATTAAGTATGGCATCTTCCAGACAGCCTTTATCAATGAAGCTTGTCCATAGATCATCTGCAAGTTTGAATGATAGTCTGATTTGTGGTGTTAATGTTTTGGCCAATAACTGTTGGTCGCTCTCAAGTATCTCATTGATATTGATGGCTTTAGCGGAATCAGTACGTTTACGGGTAATCGATAATAATTTCTGCGTCAGATTTGTCGCTCGTTCAGCTGCATACATAATGGCTTTGGTATATTCTAGATATTTGGGCTGATCTTTGGCTCTCTCAGCCAATAGTTCGGAATACCCCATGATAACGCCAAGCATGTTGTTGTAATCATGCGCTATACCACTGGTGAGTTTACCAATGGCCTCCATTTTCAAACTACGTCTCAGTTGTTCTTCCTGTTGTTTTTGTAAAGTAATATCCCTGCATGATCCAATAAACCATCTATCGCCTTCTATTTTCGCAGGGTATTCAATAACAGACAGTCGCATCGGAAATGTTTCAGCATTTTTTCTCAGAGCGGTGACATCACGACCAATGCCAATAATACGTGAAATACCCGATGTCAGATGGTTGTTTATATATGAGTCATGGGCACTGCGCACAGGATCAGGCATCAGTAAACTGACATTTTTACCAATGACTTCCTCACTCTCATAACCAAACATGGTTTCTGCCGTTTTATTAAACGTGAGAATGACACCCTTCTGGTTTATAGTGACAACCCCATCAACCATGCCATTCAGAATATCTTTAAATTCTTGTTCATTAAATGTAAGCATGGTATCCATATAAAAATTTCAGATAGATAATCATTTAGTTTTTTCCTGAATAAGCCATATTAGTTCTACAGCAAGTTAGTTCTACAGCCAGTTTTCAGGCAAGGTTTATTACGCAGGTGACTATTTCACTAGGTCATTGATTTACTGTCTATTATCTAAACTACGCTAAGTATCAGGCAGGGGAAGGGCCAGAATCATAACTGGGTGTTTATGTAACTAGCAGAAAGCAAATTATTGAAGGGTGAAGACGATAAATTCTCAGGCCCTATTTAAACTGACCCAGTTAAAACGGATCCAGGCTTTCATGCTGTTGCAGGGGAAGGGCAACAAAAACTAATTAATTATTAATATTAGTTTACAGTTTTAGAATTCGCAAGGTGATCAATATAGCTTATTGCAAAATCAGCCTATATCGATAAAGTTGTTTATCTTAGGAAATATCAATCAGTGGTTTTGCCTGTTACAAATGAGGATTATTCAAATAGTTTTCAAGCAGAGCTATGATTTCTGCATCTTTAACACCCCTGGCCAGATCACGTATATGTAATACAAACCCCCTGTATTCGGTATCGCTAGATAATTGCAAATCAGCCCATTCAACAATACGCTTTAACTTACCCAGTTCAACCAGGTCTCTCAGCTTCTTGAGTTCAGTTAAAGGCGGGGGAAGCAGCGTAACCTCTTCTGCCTGCAATCTACCAGATGTATATATCCATTGCAGATTAAGTAATTTACCCAATGTAGTAATAAAATACTCCATTGCAGCGGGCTTAGGCAGAAAATAATCAAAACCGGCTAACATCGCTGATTTTTCTTCAGTAATGCTCGCTGACATCGCCACTACCGGGATATTTTTACATTCAGGAATGTTGCGTAATGTGGTTAAAGACTCATAACCGTTCAGTCCAGGCATTAACAAATCCATAAGTATCAAGTCTGGTTGCATATCCCTGGCAATAATCACTGCGTCAAGGCCTTTCGAAGCATCAGCCACCCGAAACCCCAGCCTCGTTAGTATATCTCTGGTGACTTCCCGGCTGCCCTTTATATCATCAACAACTAATATTTTCCGTCTCTTTCCATGATAGCCAACAGGCGTTACATTTATTGTAATATCAGACTCTTTGCTTTCTTCTGAAACAGGTAAAATTAAATCAAACCAGAAACAACTCCCTCTATTCACTTCACTTTCGACGTTAAGTTCGCCACCCATTAGTTCAACCAGTTGCTGTGCGATATTTAACCCCAACCCTGTGCCTTCAACTTTATGACTTTTCTGGTTTAATTGAACAAACGGTTGAAAGATCTGTTGCAGACTCTCTTTAGCAATCCCGATGCCCGTATCTTCCACACTAAAACGCAGACAACATTCTTTTTCCGTATTGAGTTTGTCAGGTTTACAGATTTCTAATTTTATTCTGACACGTCCTTTCTCTGTAAATTTAATCGCGTTACCTATCAGGTTAAGCATAATTTGCTGTAATCGTCTTTCATCCACCTGAACAGCAAAATCGATGGATTCATCAATATCACATACCAGATCAACCCCTTCCATGCCTGCATACGAAATGAAATACGTTATTATATAGTTTAAATAATGTTTAATATTTATGGATGTGGGGATAAGCTCTATCTTATTAGCTTCTATCTTGGCAACATCAAGAAGATCGGAGATTTGCTCTAACAGATGTTGGCCACTTCTTTCAATGCTTTTAATTTTTTCCCGATGAGCACTATAAATTGAGGGATCATTCTGGAGAATATGTGCATAGCCAAGAATAACATTAAGCGGCGTCCTGAGTTCATGGGACATGTTTGCCAGAAAAGCCGACTTGGAGCGACTAGCTGACTCGGCTTGCTCTTTAGCCCTGGCAAGCAAAATATTAGACTCTGATAATTCACTGGTACGCTGTTGCACCAGTTCTTCTAGATGTTCCTGATAATTCTGCAGTTCATCTTCCACTAGTTTTCGCTCAGTAATATCATGCACAGTCCCAATAAGGTATTCAAAATTTCCATTCTTATCGAAAGACGGTGTAACCACTACATCGGCTGTTTTTCTACCCATTGGATAATCACTTGTTTCCTCCCAATAGACTGTTTTTTTCTCGTGAACCGCTTCATTATATTTACTGAGTACCATATCTATAGAGGAACTAGGTATAATCTCATCAATTCTTTTCCCGACCACCTGGTCTTTATTTAAACCTGTTGTCTCAAAAAATTTTTTATTGACATCAATGAAACAATAAACACCCTCTTCCTCAAGGCCAACTTTAACCACAACGGAATCTATCGTATCGTATATTTTTGAAAGATTTTTTTCACTTCTCCTTAAGGCATTTTCTGCTTTCTTCCGATCGGTGATATCGCGAATTACCCCGGTAAACTTTCGTTGTTCACTAATCCACATTTCACTCACTGATAACTCCATGGGAAAAACCGAGCCGTCACTGCGTATTGCTTCGAGTTCGCGGCCAACACCGATGATTTTGGCTTTACCGGTTTGCAGGTAATGTTTTAGATATTCATTATGCTCACCCCGATGAAGTTCTGGCATTAAGATATTGACGTTCTTGCCAATAACATCGTTGGCATCATAGCCGAACATTGATTCGGCAGCAGGATTGAAACTTTCAATTATACCATCTGTTGTAATCGTGATAATGCCATCTACAACCGTATCAAAAATGGCACCCACACGCGCTTCCCTGTCTGATAATGCCTCTTCAGCAAGTATCCGGTTTTCTACTTCCAGTTCCAGTTTTTTAACCTGGCGATGGCGACTCCAGAAAAGAATAAAAACAAAAATGGAAATGGTGATAACAAGTAACAGCGCGATTCGGCTGTAATCAAGCTTGTGTTCGAATGTTACACTCATCCATTTACGATGGATTTTATTTTGCTTTTCTTGAGGAATAGCATTCAACGCCTTTTGTAATATGGACGCAAGAAGCGGCTTGTTTTTATTAATACCTAAACTAAGGTCGTATCGATAGAGCGTTTCCCCTACCACCTTAAGGTTGTTTATTCCCTCAAGGGCAATAACACGGCTGGCGGTAGGTAAATTTCCTATGAAGGCGCTTGCTTCACCATTTTCAACACTAATCAGGCCAGCACTGGCATTGATTACCGGATGTAATTCAAGGTCCGGGTGATTAGTAATCAATAGATCGTGCAACGCTGAGCCCGCAATTACCGTTACACGTTGACCATTCAGTTCTGATATATTATCGATATAAGGAACATCCTTATGCGCAAAAATCTCCACTGGATAACTTAGATATGGCTTTGTAAAAACCAGGTACTCTCTTCTTTGTGGTGTTGGCACCACCGCATCCAGCATATCAACTTTACCAATACGGGCCGCATCAACGCTAGCTTTCCAGCTTTCGAGTTTTGCAACTTCAATTTTAATAGCCAACCGTTTTTCGATAGCCTTCAAATAATCAGCTGCAATACCCGAATACACACCCTCATTATTGATAAACCCAAAGGGAGGCCAGTCGACGCTATTTCCCAGGCGTATTACCGGATTTTCTTTTAGCCAGTCGCTTTCTTCCCTGGTCAGATTGATCGTTGCCTGTTCAGTCGTTGCCACTGCTTCTTTGGCAGAAATGATTGATGGTTGTAAGCCAATTAGCATTGCCAGAGAAAAGAATAAAATTCTATCTACTTTAGTAAAAGCATTAGAAATAATCATTGCACTCACAGGTTATATTATTGACGGCTAGCCAATATTTCATTGGCAATAACTGAAACCTTAACACGCTGTGTACGGGCCTGAGAACGAATTATTTCAAATGCCTCATCACGGCTTAAGGCTTTTTGCTCCATCAACACACCAATAGCTACATTGACCACGTTTCCCGTATCAAGCGCGTTCTCAAGGCGTGCATTTTTATCCGCCAGTTCTTGCTGTAAATTACTCATTTGCAGATGAACACTGGCCCTTGCGAGTAACTCAGACTCCTGAAATGGTTTGGTGACATAATCCACACCACCAACAGCAAAGGCCTTGAGTTTATCGTCCAGTTCTGTCAATCCAGTCATAAATATAATAGGGATATCTCTGGTAGATTCTTCAGACTTGAGGTGATGGCATACCTCATAACCGTCCATGCCAGGCATGCGAATATCCAGCAAAATTAAATCAGGCCGACCTTTTTTTGCTCGGCTAATGCCATCAGCCCCGTTTTTGGCCATCATGATTTCTATACCTTGCGCCTCAAGAAAGGCTGAGATGACCTGAATATTTGCGGCTTCATCATCAATAATAAGCAGTGTATTGTTATGGTATTCCGATGGCATAGTTCACTTTTGTATAAGGTTCAAAAATAGTTGTTACTTAAAAAATTATTGTAATTATAATTACGACTCTTCGACTAAAAGGTCTGAAACTTAATAGAGCCCTGCTGACATTGAGCTAATTTGATGCAAAAATCCACATAAAAACCCTACAAAATTTAATATAATAGAAAAGTACCCAAAGAATAGTAGAAAATCAGAAAAGACTCAAGAATGAAATAGAACAGGAGAAGATTCGACCTCTCATAATGCAAGCATTTATATTATGTGCCCAGTGGCTGAGCTATCCCCCCCCCCGAATATTTATATCTTACATACCAATAAAGTCAAAAAAACGCAAAACACGCTAATAACATATTTATGCAGGTGCGCCTTCAGGCACACCTGCAAAAAACAAGCAGTTGCGTACATTCGTGTTCATTTGCGGAAAACAGCTTTTGCCTTTGACCTTCCGCTTCAGGCTATTAATTTGAACAACGGCAATATCGCTTTAACCGGCTTTATCTCCCTTAACTAAATGATGCACAATTTTATGCACATGAACACTCACTCTTCTCAACCAGCGTATTGCTTCGAGATGTCTATTTGCTTCACTAACAGATACTTCTCCGGCTGCAATTTGTGACATTGTTTGATCACGTAACAACTCTGCCTTTTCATTAACATAAGTCAGATAATCATCCAGGTTATTTAGTATACCTGCACCGATTTCAATTTCATCATTTACTATTATTGCTGAAATAAGTTGACTAAGTTTATTTCTAGGCTCATCAAGTATATTTAAAAAAAGTGCTGTTTCTGCTCTGTCAGCATCTTCATCAAGTCGTTCATGCAAACGTTGCATGTGATCAAGCACATGAATTGAAGATAAAAGCTGTAAACGATAAGTTTCATTTTTATCTTTGATTTGAATACGATCAGCAAAATCACGTGTTTTATTTAATGCCTGTTGAATTTCATCCAGATCATACTCACTGCCTTTTTCAACATGAACCTTTTTTACTACACCTAAAGAAAAATTAAGCCTGGAAAATAATGCAGTCATTTCATGCCGCACTGACATTATCAGCGCAGTAATTGCCATGCCGTTATCTTTCAGTAATGATTTATCCAGTGCAGATGTATAGACAGATTCTTTTTCTGGAATTACTTTTTTTATAAAGTCTGCAAAACGTCCTGCAAAAGGCAAAACCAACAGGACGCCCAATAAATTAAATGTTGTATGAAATGCTACCAGTGCTACTTCCGCATTGTTATATAAACTACCCGGCGAAATCGTTTGCCATAAAAA
>Ga0316207_10001286_pt1 | contig 31893 bp, 33 predicted proteins | sample 6weekpyrite_MG_FD_204943 | JGI IMG/M metagenome (GOLD analysis project Ga0316207, IMG submission 204943) | Microbial mat bacterial communities from mineral coupon in-situ incubated in ocean water Damariscotta River, Maine, United States -... | ecosystem: Environmental > Aquatic > Marine >...
CTAAACATAACTATTAAAAAATTATCAAATAACCTGAAAAATTGTTATGTGAGGTGGTGGCAATAACCGGATAAGGTTCATCGTTATCTATAAAATAAGTGAGTTAGAATGAGTGTCCTGATATTTTCTGGACCAATAGCGCCGCCCAAAACAATGATTTTCACATTCTGTTCATTTGAGTTGATGTGAATATCTTCACTGCTGCCACTAAAAATCGTTGCACAGCCTGTAATGGAAAACATAATGAATAAAAGGATAATGATCTTCATATAATTTATTATAGTAAATCTCATAACTATTATTAACTGCGAAGTATCAAAAATAGATGTCTGTTTATGGATGCCATATATTATACTGGTAGTGGTTAAATCATAAATGATATCACTAAGTAAGAATATTTGTCACAATATAAACGACACCACGAAATCAAATGAACCTGATCTTGCGTCTGAGTGGAACGTGTAGTTAGGGTTTCGATTGCTGAACATATTTCCTTAATTCACCGACATTTATAAAACTTTTGGAATGGCATTGGGGTCAGGTCGTACGCCGTTACCGGCATCTTATCTAGCAGATTAAAGTCCTATTAACCAGGACATCCATGATATTAAATCTCATAGAAAACGGCTAAACCTTTATTTTTATTAATCTCTTTTGATGGGTGTCTCGATAAGTTTTTTTTACTGTTTAAACTGGATGTCCTGATATTTTGAAATAGGTACACTGTATTTACTGTCACACGATAACTGCTACACAACATGAGGATGCAAAAATGAATACTGACGTTAGCGCTGCATTGGCGCGACTGAATGCCATACTTCCGCTGCAATCGGGCCTGGAGTCACTCAGCGATGATGATGCCTCGCTATACTGTAAACTGCTTAATAGTTATGCAGTCAGCGGTCGTACCCAGACACGTGACGAAATTGCTGGTCTGGTCAACGACACCGACCAGGCGCTGAATAATATCGTCGCCAGCAAGCTCATTGTACTAGATGATGCCGGCAATCCGGCGGGTGCCTACCCGTTCACCTCGGAAGAACGTGAACACAAGGTCCACATCAACGGTGTTATCGCGCATTGTATGTGTGCACTGGACGCGTTATCGGTCAGCTCGATGTTCAACGTGCCGACTGTTATTGATTCACAATGCCGTGTCACGAGTGAAGCCATTCACCTGGAACAGAGCGGCACCAGCTTCAGCAAAGGCACACTGGATGCCTGGTTTGGTATCAACTGGGGTGCAGCAAAGAACGATACTGTCTGCGCTGCATCACTGTGCATGGAGATGATGTTCCTGACCAACGAAACAGTTGCCCATGAATGGCTCGCCGAATCGCCTGAAACACGTGAAATCTTTGATCTGCCATCGGCAGTCGATTTCGCTGCCGGCTTCTTCGTGCCACTGGCCGAAAACTGCCGACAGGTTGCCTGATACTAATAATTAGTGCCAGTGCAAAACCAGCAAAACCGTGGCCAGAGAGCACACACTCAAATATAAGAGGTGAGATATATTAGAAACATAGCGCCCTGAGTATTGTTGATTAAACAGTATGAAGAAGTACTCTTGAGATGCTCTCTGTCCCCTATTACTATTACCCACACCACCCCAACCGCGTACCCCCATCATAAGGCCGTGCAACATTTGCCTTAATCAAGGCATCAGCCAGGTTTTTACCATCCACATACACCTCGGCCAGAAGCCGAAAGTATTTACCCCGCTTAATTTTTCTAAGTTCAACAACCCGGCCAGCACGTAAAAATTGAACGGTAAACTGTTTAGCCTTACGCGCAGCCAGTTTCTCTGATGCACACTTACCCCGAATCTCCGGTGCATCGACACCCAGCATTGTAGACACTGCAACTACCAACATATCAGATAATTTATAAACTAGCGTCTTTAAAATATTTCTAAACTCTAGCGAATACTTTATTTTACTGTTATCTATTAACAATAAACCGAGTAATAAAAGTGCAATAACAGAAACGACTTTTACAACTGCATTAACTAACTCATTACTCTTTAATTGCTGAAAGAAGATCTCTGGTTCTATTCCACTCAAATAAAAACTAATAATAATCAATATACCGATGACTATATTCAGGCCATGAATAATTTTTCGTTCTTTAAAAGCATTTAATAACTCATATAGCGAGTCTTCAAAATTCATCTTTTTTCTCATTGTGTAATGCCACAGCTTATCAATCCATTTTCTTCTTGTTTTCTTAAAAGAGGGTCTGTTCTGACACTGTTTAATACTTTTTTACTTCTCAGAGATTGTTTTTATACAATTCAATACAATCTGTACCCTTGCCTGGCTTGTTTCATCCGTAGGCATATGCCCAGATACTGCGCTAGTAAAACTATAGTCATATAAAAGCTCACTAAAACGTGTCGCCAACTCTTCCTTTAATTCCGTCTTTGCAAGACTTACTTCGCCAATTAATTCTGGCCTACCATCCAACACAGCCACAATATCCTCAATATCATGACTCATTAAATAATCACCACCGCCTCTACCATCAAACGCTTCCAGTTTTGTGATTAGAAAATAAGGTGCTGATACCATTTTTATTAATTTGCCTGATGGCAACTTAAGCTGTTCAGCATTCTCGATTGCAGGCACATACCATTTATTACCAAAACCCAATATATCAGCGTCAGTTGGCATCACATCCAATATCACGTTATCTGTCACCCATCTACATATTGGTGCATCATCACTGACATCTTCCCTAAATTCTTTTTCGCGCAACTTTTCTGAAAGTTGGTAATACTCTGCGCGTGACACAACTTGTACGATGGCATCCACATCTTGTGTTACTCGTATTGATGGCGCAGCTGGGTCTGTAATCAACAACCCCGTAGCGCAGCCACCTAAAAACACCATCTCATCAGCTAGCTCACCTAATTGATCAACAGCCAATTCTAAAATGCCTATGTTTGGATTCCTTTCTCTTTTCACAGCGCACCTATAGCATACTGATTTAGTCGTTTAGTTAATTCCTTCTTTGCCATTTCACGCTCTCTAGCACGGCCACCTCGAATTGCATCTACCAGTGCCAACAACATATAAAGCTTTGGGTCATTCCTGGCAGCCTTTGGTGCAGACTTATATAAAGGCGAAAATGACTCACCTCTTACCTCACCTTCAGGATCAGGCCACACCGGAGGTGGTTCAATATCTTTAACAAACTCGGATGCCAAAGGCTCAGCTGCATGGGCTGTTGGCATACCTCTATTCAGCCCACCTCTATCTGGCACAAATACATACTGGATGCCATGTAATAGAAATTCTTCCAAGTTACGCTTATCGGGCATTATCAAATCTTCCTTTTTAACAGCGAGCCGAGCTGCCAAAGCACGCTTAGCTGCAGCATGTACCTCTGATGAACTCATCGACAACTCTACAGCTAAGCTATTGAAAGACCAGGGCTTTTTATCGATAGCAATCAACTTCAATAAAAACAGAATATCTTGTGGCTTTAAATTCATACGACTATTCTCTGTTCGCGATTCGCGAATAAAGAATAGCATTCAGACCATATATGTCAAGCAGCCAACAAACCTTCATAGATTTCACCTTTTACATCGGCCGGTAAAGTCGACCACTGTTCTCTCTCGATCATTTTGATCAAGCGCTCTAACTTGACGGGGTCATGTATTTGTTTTGTGCCTTACGGAAGATAGTACCTAAACCTAACATGCCACCTTGTTTGCCTAAGCTTTCTAAGGTGTGGCGAAATTGAATTTCCCATGTTTTATTTATCTTGGCATCGCCATCTAATTTTTCTAACTTAGCCCATGCGTATTTATTCGGCACTTTAACTACCTGCTCGCCTTGCTCACGCTCATCGGCCAATTTAAGGAAGATTAAATAGGTAGTGGTGCCGAACATAGTTGTTCTAATGCTACGATAGGCATGAAAACCGCGAGTAGCTTCGACATAAACACCATAACCCACACCATCGTCACGTAAGACGTGGGCGTAGTTCCAAACTTTGTTTACTATTTAGCGCTCATAATTCTCTTTATTAGACTTAGTTTTTATAACCGATAAGCCTCTAGTGCGCCATCGTCGGCTGTTCACTAGTTTCTCAAATTCAATATCTTGCAGCTTTAGATGATCTGCATGATCTGTGGCTCGATACCTGTTTCTACCAATGTATCAGTACAAGCCTCTGATTAATTAATGTATAAAGTAAAGCCTGACAACCCACTCTTTATAAAACAATTAACCACACCACCCCAACCGCGTACCCCCATCATAAGGCCGTGCAACATTTGCCTTAATCAAGGCATCAGCCAGGTTTTTACCATCCACATACACCTCGGCCAGAAGCCGAAAGTATTTACCCCGCTTAATCTTTCTAAGCTCAACAACCCGGCCAGCACGTAAAAACTGCACGGTAAACTGTTTAGCCTTACGCGCAGCCTGTTTTTCTGATGCACACTTGCCCCGTATCTCCGGTGCATCGACACCCAGCACCCTGATTGAAATATGTTTGCCAATCACATCAGGCCAGTGTTTTATATTTACTCTAAAGGTGTCCGCATCGTAGATGCTGGTAACCTCTGAAACAAGCACATCACCATAAAATTGATTAGCCGCAGAAACAGGTAAAGACACGACGGATGAAACCAGAAACAATAAAACCGAAAATATAAAAACCGGGGAAATTAAAAACAATGGGTACTTCATTACAACACAACTCATTAAATCTACTGCTACAACTATCCCGTTACATAGAGACACCCCAGCGGCTAACAGCAGATGGGGTGTCGATATTATAAACGAGTTACTTACGTAAGTACTCCACCAGATAAATGAATCAAAACTATTTCACACTATGTACTGCAAAAACTACAAAGTCTTCGTCATCCCCGATAAAATCTTCTGGAAAGATTTTAAACATGCGAAGCATGTTCAAATCTTTCCAGAAGATTTAGTCAGGAATGACAAACTCTTTTATTACAGTAGCCTAAAAGCGCAACCACTCACTAAGAAAGTGACTCCATATTTAATAAAACCAAACTCATCAAACCCCATAACAAACCCCAGGCTCCTTAACCCCATCCCCATCATCACCCAACAACTGCTGCTCAATATATTGATCAATCGCATCAGGATGCACAAGATAAACCCCGCTGGCAATGCGAAACAAAAAACGTGTTTTTGTCATCTCAACCCGACCGGACTCAATGGTAGAGGCCGGTAAAAACGAATTAATATAATAGGTTTTAACATCTGAAAAATATTCCTTAAATGCCTTCAAGGTCACCACCACGCCCCTGTCTTCTATGCTACCCAACTCACCCTTCACCACCGCTTCTAAAAACCGCTGTTTTAACGTCATCATCCAGTCCTTATCAAAATTATTAACCCAAATCGATACCACGTTTAGTAGAAAAACCAAGCCCCACAAAATAGTTACAAAACATTTTTCACTCACAACAAGTCTCATATTGAATCCGGTTTACTATCCTGATTCATTTCATAAATGCCGCTAATAATTTCACCCACCACCCATAAATAGTTATCCAGCTTTTCATGATGAAGCTCATCACAACCATCCGTTTTAAAAACCGGCGGATTATCAAGCAGGTGTATAAGGTGTTCCGTATAACGCATTAACCGCAGTTGATACTGGTTATTATTAAAAGCCGATGGAAAGTCAGACTCTTCACCCTCAGGAAAAGAATTAAAATGCAGCGGCGTTTTAACCACTTCGCAAAGACTTTTTAATAATTTTTTAGAACGTTTTTCAGATTGATCATGACTCATTTAATAAATTCCTTATAAAAAAATTAAACATATGTAGGTGCGAATTCATTCGCACAACTCACCACGCCGACCCTTGTTCGAATAAATTCGAACCTACAACCTAATTAGCAAATTTGTTTTATCCCGTCATACCAGCAAGCCTCTAGCTGGTATCCAGCGACTTTAGTTTTTAATCCCGCCACACCAGCACGCCTCTAGCTGGTATCCAACGTCTTTAGTTTTTAATCCCGTCATCCCCGAACGCTTCTACCGGGGATCCAGCGACTTTAGGCAAAGTAGATAAATCCCCCCCATCACAAACATTCTTAAACAACAAAAAAACGGAAAACAGAGCCCCAAAAAAGAGACCCTGATACAATCACCACCAGACAAAAGCACACGCCCCCTAATAACCCCCCACCCACAGCGAAACCCCAATAAACACAATCTCTCGCGGTTAAAGTAAAAAGGCCTGATCAAAAAACACACAAAAAAGCCCATGGTTTCCAGAAAACCGAACAGATAAAGTGAAATCAAAGAAATAAAACGCCAGATAACGCCATAAAAAACAGACGATAACGCGGGTTTAGAAGGTAAATAACAGAATGCCGAAAAAAAACTATCGACAATAGGGGATCCTAGCTTAAAATGCGCTTTAGCCATATTCAACTCTCTTTTAGTTGGAGGTGGTTAGCAGGCTTAGGGTGCGTCCAACACCTTGGGTCTGCGCCTTTTTAATTGTTCATGCTAGTGCATAAATTTCTCCCGTTTTTTATTGTGGTTGCTCAAACCACGTTTGTTAAAAAATAAATAATGTTGCGCGCGTTGTTTACGCTCGCCTGTGAAGTGTAAGCAAGTTGAAAGATAGTTGTCAAATATTTAAATTGTGAAAATTATAAGAAAAAATAATTTCTGAAATTAATAACAATTGTTCTCAACCCCAATGCCAATAAGTTAAGGGAAATCTTGATAGTGTAAGTTCGAAATTATTCGAATAATTCCCTTTAAAGCATAACCATGTGCGAATAAATTCGCACCTACATGGCTTAACTAACTGGCAGTGGCTCTGAGCTTCCCCCAATACTTCATTTTTAATAAATTCTGACTTTATTTATATTTCACGAAAACGGCTGCATAAACTTTTACTGGGGTCTTGGAGTATACCCGCCCCCTGCTCTAACACGTTCCAACCCATGCTTTGCAATTGATTAAATAAAGGCTTTTCTACAAACTCGTACTCAGACATCCGCTTCCATCCATTGCCAGGTTTTCGCATCCCAGCTTATTGTTTTATTATTTTTATTTATTATGGCATCGTAGTTTGGTTGTAAAAACGCATGTAAACGTTCAATAACATCAGCAAAGCTAAAATCACAATCTATGTTATTTTTATTAATAAAGCCCTGCCATTGTTTTGCTTTATTCACATCATGCTTAAACTCATCAGAAAACAGCCGTAACGGGATTTCATTTATTGCGGTTTCTCTACGATCAAATGTAGCGGCTATAGCTGCTTGTAACTCTCTACCTTTTATTGGCATGCTTAAGGCAATGGTATAAATATCAAAAAAATCTTTCATGCGGCTATTCACCAAACCCAAAAATATCATTGCCTGAAATTTCTCTGCTATCACCGTATATACAGGGTAAACCCGAAGCTGTGGTTCAGGTAAATCTAACAGGCAAGGTAAACTTGCCTGAAGTGCTGCCGGTGTCACCGCATCACCAAAACCAATATCAACTTGAAACGATATGTTTGCAGAATCTAATTGAGCCAGGCCTGTCACTCTCACCCCCTGGTAGTTACCTTCTTCGGTAATATGTACTGACTTAAATGAATCAAGAAAAAATATAAGCCCGTCTGGCTGATCCACAAGCACTTGAGCAATCGACTTAAACACCTGTAATAATTCATTTTCATCATTACTACCGAAGCCCAATAAGTCAGCGTCTTTAGTTGGCCGATGCAAGGCATTGTTCCACACCACAAATAACCAGGCCCCTTTTAATAAAAAGCGTTCTGCATATTCACTAATGCTTAAACGATATAATAAACGCTGTAATACATACTGGATTAATACCGCATTAAAATTTTCATTGTTTAGTTTGGCATAGGCTAATAAACGACTACGTATACTTTTTGCAATATCCTTAACAGCCCCTTTGCTCATGATCCCGTGCTCATAGTCTCATCCCTGTTTTTTAATTAAGCCACCAGCATTTCAAAATGGGGTTGTATTACTGAAGCAATGCGGCATTGCTTAGCCAGCGACATCAGCTCATCTGCGCTAAATCGCTTTGCCTGCCAGCCTTCTTTAAGGGCTTCCAGGGCAACATCCAGCCCCACTTTATTACGCAGGCGAAAACAGTCCACCACCGTTTTCGCCACTGAGTAAACCTTAACATCCACCCCCTCAATTCGGTGGATTTCTACCCCTAGCTCAAAGGCAGGGCCTGAATAATAGTGGTATCGTACTTTGGGGTAAGCCAGCTTAGGTGCATAAGCACGAGCCTTAACCGCCAGCCAAACCTCATGGGGCACTTGTGTACCTATATTATGAAAAGCCAGAGCCGAAATAAGTGTTACCACCCCCTGCGGCACCTGCTTGCTTACCAGTACTAGCCCATGATGTTCTGTAATATCCGCATCAGGCAGGCTATACAGGCCCCTGACCTCCCGCACTAGCAGGCCTTTTTTAGCCATACGAGGCAGGTATTCACGGGCAATACCCAGTGCCTGCACATCCGCAGAGGTGACTGTGCCCTGTTTATCAGCCATGGCTGCTATCTGTTTTTCTAGTGTCGTGAGGTTGTTAGCCGTCATCACATATTCACGTTACTTAATTATTAGTAACTAGAGTTTGTGACAATATTCTTAAGTTGTCTAGTTTTTTGTTAAAAACATAAAAGCTTCAAAAGGATATCTATTCAGCTAACTGGCACCCGCTCATGAAAAATAAAGTGGATAAATGGCCTGTGAATTAAAACGACTTTAACCAGGACATCCATGATAAAAAAATCATGGAAGCATCCAGGTCTATGTTTTTATTGATTCCTTATGATGGGTGTCTCTGTAAGTTCCGCCATAAAAGCCCACCATCCAAATGACAAACGCCAACAACCCAAAAGTTTATACCCTTTCATTGGCAACCCCAGAAAAGACATGCCCGAGGGCCTGCCCTTTAAACTCAATGACTACATTGCCCTGGTCGACTGGACAGGAAAACAAACCCGCAAAGACAAACGTGGTGCAATAGACGCAAACCACCCCCCACTGCTAAACCGACTAAACTTTGAAACAGAAAACTGGCTTTATTTATCAACCCACTTTGAAAGTAAATTGAAAGGCTTAGTGGGTACAGCAATCAGCTTGAAAGCAGCCTGTGAAAAGCTGGGCTATAAACGCACGGTATTTAAACACTGTTGTGAGCAGTATTTTACGTAAGAATTAATTCATAGACATAATTTAATTACCTTCAGTATCTTGCTGATGTTCAACTGTGGTTTAATTTCAATAAAATCTTAAAACATGTCTGTTTTATAGCCTAAATTTAAAAAATAAAAACGCTGATAACTTAACCTATAAAAAATTATTTATTAAAAAATATTTGGCTTTTATATTCTTTAGACTGGGTGTCCTGATATTTTTTTAGAAAAAACTGTGCTTTGACCCTACTTATTCATTTCTACCTTTAATTTAGCGTCATCCAGGCTACTGTCATTCGTTTTCTTCCTTGGGTATAATCCACAGCCGTTATATATCATTAGTACTCTCCACCATGCCCATAGATGCACAGACTTTACAGAATCGCTTTATAAATTTACGTGAAAACAAGATTTTCGAGACCTTTGTTATCCTGGTTATTATCATTTCAGCCCTGTTGATTGGCGCGAAAACCTACCCTATTTCAAGCACCGCACATAAAGCAATACAGCTAATGGATATTGCTGTTACGGTACTCTTTCTGATTGAAATTATTATACGTATGATCGCTGAGCGCAGTTTGAAGCGATTTTTTAGCCAGGGCTGGAATATATTCGACTTTATTATCGTTGTTGCCAGCCTCATCCCCGTCGATCAGGGTGAAGCTGTGCTGCTTGGCCGATTATTAAGAATATTCAGGGTATTACGACTGATCTCCATCATTCCGGAGCTGCGTATACTACTTGGTGCATTCCTAACGGCCATACCACGCATGGGTTATGTATCACTGCTGATGTTTATTATTTTTTATATTTATGCCGCTATGGGCAGCATCTTTTTTGCTAATATCAACCCTGAACTATGGAACAATATTTCCATTGCCATGCTCACCCTGTTTCGCATCGCTACATTTGAAGACTGGACGGATGTCATGTATGAAACCATGGATGTATATCCGTTAAGCTGGATATATTACCTGTCATTTATTTTTATTGTGGCTTTTGTGTTTTTAAACATGATGATTGGTATCGTGCTGGAAACGTTGCAGAAAGAACATGAAAAATTCGACCGGGAACACGGCGAAGGAGAAGCCGGCGAAGTACATATTATGGAAGAGCGTACGCGCAATATGGAACAACAGTTAATACGTATAGAGAGCTTGCTGGAAAAAAACTTGAAAAAAAATCGCTAATTAAACAGTAATTAAGCTGGGACATACGTAATTAACCGCGCGAAATTAACTGGGCACGCACAATAAGAAAAGGTTAGAACACATCTAAGAATAATTAAGCGGGACACCCTAATTAAGCGGGACACCCAACTTTACATTTGACAAGTACAACCTGTAAGCGTAATTTTTTCAAATAAAGAAAAGGATCATAACAAACTAGGGAATTAACCATGCCAAAGCCCCGCCATGCACAAATGTCACTCGCTGCAACACCCTACTATCACTGCATGTCACGTGTTGTTCGCAGGGCGTTTCTTTGCGGAATTGATATCAATACCGGTGAGAGTTATGAACACCGTCGACAATGGGTAGAAGACAAACTATTAGAACTTGGTGATATCTTTGCATTAGATATTTGCGCCTACGCTATCATGTCTAATCATTACCATGTAGTTCTACACATCAATAAAGCACAAGCGGACGACTGGAGTGATGATGAGGTGATACATAACTGGCACCAGCTCTATAAAGGTAATGCACTGTCACAAAGTTACCTGCAAGGTGCTAGCTTAAGTAAAGCAGAATTCAATGCCCTAAAAGATTATGTTGAAGTTTGGCGTGATCGGCTGATGAGCATCAGCTGGTTTATGAAAATAATAAATGAAGACATTGCTCGACAGGCCAATAAAGAAGATCACTGCACAGGGCGCTTTTGGGAAGGCCGCTATAAATCCCAGGCACTATTAGATGAAACAGCACTGGCCACCTGCATGGTATATGTTGATTTAAATCCTATACGCGCCAAAATGAATAAAACACCCGAAACCTCAGCACATACCAGTATAAAAACCAGAATCGACACCGCCATAAAAGCCCATCATCCAAATGACAAACGCCAACAACCCAAAAGTTTATACCCTTTCATTGGCAACCCCAGAAAAAACATGCCCGAGGGCCTGCCCTTTAAACTCAGTGATTACATTGAACTCGTCGAATGGACAGGTAAACAAACCCGCAAAGATAAACGGGGTGCGATATACGCAAACCTACCCCCACTATTAAACCGACTAAACTTTGAAGCAGAAAACTGGCTGTATTTGTCAACGCACTTTGAAAGTAAATTAAAAGGCTTAGTGGGTACAGTAATCAGCTTGAAAGCAGCCTGTGAAAAGCTGGGCTATAAACGCACGGTGTTTAAACACTGCTGCGAGCAATACTTTCCGTAAGAATTAATTCATAGACATAATTTAATTACCTTCAGTATCTTGCTGATGTTCAACTGTGGTTTAATTTCAATAAAATCTTAAAACATGTCTGTTTTATAGCTTAAATCTGGCAATATAAAAATAAAATACTAGTGACTTAAACTATATGAAATTATTTTTTAGAAAATATTTGGATTTTATATTTTTTAAGGTGGGTGTCCTGGTATTTTTCTGGTATTTTCTGGTATTTTTGTGAGGTTGTTAGCCATTATCACATATTCACGTTACTTAATTATTAGTAACTAGAGTTTGTGACAATATTCTTAAGTTGTCTAGTTTTTTGTTAAAAACATAAAAGCTTCAAAAGGATATCTATTCAGCTAACTGGCACCCGTTCATGAAAAATAAAGTGAATAAATGGCCTGTGAGTTAAAAGATTTTAACCAGGATGATTTAACCAGGACATCCATGATAAAAAAATCATGGGAGCATCCAGGTCTTTGTTTTTATTGATTCCTTATGATGGGTGTCTCTGTAAGTTCTCTGAGCCCGTACAATGCACTAGAATCGGTCTATTTTTGCAATCCTTGATACTTTGCAACATTTTATTTTTCCAGTAAGGCGTCTTCAATATTTCTTTTTTCAATTTCACTTCATCCGTGAAACTATCTGGCAATATATGCACCTGACTGTTTATTTTATACGATAGAACCACTATTGATAATGTAAATATTATTGACAGAGAACCTCTACCAAATGCATTTGTGTAATTCGCAACTGGCTTAATTAACGTCCTTACAAACAGCCACATCGCTAAAATAAGTAAAAGCCAGACAATATAGCTAATTAATGAGCCATTAATTTCAAACAAAGTTCCTTTTGTCGCATACTCGTTTAAACCTATAAAAGATAGAATACATGCAAACATGTTCGCTATACTGCCAAACCTTATGTTATGCAAAAAACATAAGTTTAATCTTTGTTTATATTTTTTAACTCCATCTTTTTCTTTTAACTGTTTTGTCGTTACTGAAATAAAAGTAATAAGAAAACTTGTTACTAATACACTTACAACCAGAGATACACCTAAGTAAGCCGAATCAGTATAAGGAGCAGTCAGTGCAATCGGAAATACATTTGGAAAAAACATTTTCAAAAAAAATACAATGCCTGCAATACATGCCAGAGAATATACCAGATCGAGCGGCGCATATTCCAAATGTTTATTTTTATGATATATTTCTGGATCAGTTATAAACTTATATGTTCTATGAAAAAACATAAGAAACTCGTATGGCTTAAGCAACATCTTTACTGGCTTTAATTTTATTTTTTTCATTTTCCCTCCTAAAAAAAATCGCTACAATACTTATTTCAATCAATTATAAAAATTAAATTTTCAATTCACTTGCATACACATAAGATATTTTTTCATTTTCAGAAGTTTCTCTATATGCTTTCTCATCATGTGAGAAATCTTTTATCCTGGTTGACCCAAACTCTTCAAAATACTCTTTAACTATGGCTAGTACTTTTATCTCTGAATCAGAAAAAACAGAAAAATCAGGATTAATATTTGAAACATACTTAATTCCAGAAAAATCTCCAAAAAAAATCTCTTCAGTCACGAGAAAGCCTTCATTAATTAGCTTTTCTGAAAAATAACCATAATTATCAGGTACAGGGCCATAAGGTAGATGCACATACCGTACCCCCGTTATTGAATTCGTATAATCTTTAAAATGCTTAAAATCGGCATAAAAAAGTAATTTATTTAACTTGGTTTTTAGAATTCCATCTTTACTGAAATATAAAATAGCGTTAAATATTTTATTTAAAGAAAACCTGGAGTAACCACTAAACTCATCTGGCTCATAGTTCCCCAACTTATCCTGAAAAACCATTTCAAATGAACACGACTCTTCTTCTACTGCTTTAAGCTCTTTCATTAGTCGTTTACTTTTTTCCTCACTTAAAGCCTTCGGGGTTTCTTCTATTAATCGGTATAAATTATGTGGTTCCATTACTAAATGAAGTACTTTTTCATGAGATTCCGTTTGTAAAGCACCATTCTCATACCGACTTATGGTTGCACCGCCCCAGCCAAGTACATCACTCAATTCCTTTTGAGTTAGCCCCATAGATTTACGCCAGTTTCTTAATTGCTCAGGTTGAATCATATTATGGCGTTTACGATACTCACGATAGGCTGCATCCAGTACATCATAATCTTGAGTGCTTTCAAAACTTTCACCACACTCATTGCATAGATAAAACTTCTCTTTTACATCTATATTTTCTCCACGAATATCAATAGCCGTTTTTTGATTAATAGATTTTATATCCGTTTTCTTTTCACAGTTTGGACAAATCATAGTCATAACCTTCCCTCCTAAATCACTCATTTTTCACCAAAGGGATACATCAATGGATACTCAGCCACATGAAATGAAATACATTTGGCCTGGTATTCACCATCTACTTTGAAAATTTTTAGCTTAATATACATTTCATGACGAACAACCATTTTTCCAAATATCCATAATTCCCCATTCTGATCCCTGTCTTTTTCTGGGCCTTTACTGTAGTTAGTTAAGGATAAAGCCAACAACTCATCCTGCAGGTTCATTTTAGTCAGTCCAAATTGCCGCAAGGTCGATAATGTTGACTCACGCGGTATGACAAAAACACCTCGTTTACTGGCTGCCTGTTTAAAATTTCGAAGAAACTCAACAACCTTATCCTGATTCATTTCACCATAGTCCCTTTCGGTTTCGTAATATATCAATTGGTTAATTATAAGCAATTTCATATCAATTGATATATTTAATTCATGTTAATCACCAGAAATTTTTAATTAACTTCTGTTAATCTGAATTTTTGTAAATAAATTCAATAACTTATAAAGATAAAGCGAAGTTAAAGCGCGTTATTACATAACTCAATTAAGCGCTTTTAAATTAGAAATTTCGAGAAAACGGCTTTTATAGTTGCTACCTTTATTAGCTACCTGCCCATACCCTGGCTTACGCAGGCAATGCACGTTCCAGCTCACATACAAACGGTGCACCCTGATAATTAATACCATTACAAATGCAACGAAACTCAAGCTCTAGTTCGTTACCTTCCTGTTTACCAGGCCTTTCAACGATCACAAATGTTTTACCAGGTAAAACACCATCGTTTATTATCAGCTTTAAAATCACCCCAAATATCAGGATAAATTCACCTAAAGCGAATTCAAACATACGTGAGATTAATTAACCGAAACTACACCACGGCAATTAGGAAATTCAGAGCACCCCCAAAACGCTTGCCCTATATTCTTTCCTGTTTTAGAAACACGTTTCACCATTGGGCCATTGCACTTCGGGCAAACAGGTTCATTTTCTGTGCATTTGCTTACCTCCTCTATCTCTTCCTTCTGATCAGTTTCAAGCGTGATGGCACCCCGACATTTAGGAAATTGCGAACATCCCCAGAATTTATTACCCTCATTTTTTCCTTTTTTAGCTTCTCTTAAAACCATAGCATTACCACAAACTGGACATTCAGGCGTGTCGGCTTCATAACTGGCACCATCATCTTCTACCTTATTCTCACAAAGACCAAACTTTGCACGATAATTAATAGCTATCGGTTTATGATGTAAAACTAATTTCTCTGAAAATCTCTGCAAGTTTTCCTAAGAAGTCACTTTTGCAAAACTGACCATATCGCTTATTAAATCATCACTGTTTAAATCATCCTTAAATCGCTCAGCAAATTTATCTGCTTTCATTACTGAACTACAATCATAAAAACCTTTTTTAGGTTTAGTTAACAGTGACTTTGGTGAGATCAGTACAATGTTACGATACTTGGGTTTTAAAGCAATACCGTGAGGTAGGCTTCGGGTCGGACCTACACAGCACACTGATTACACTGACAACATTGACCAAAAACGTGCATTCTCCAGGCTTAAACTCACCTTTTTGGCCTCTAAATGAACAGTGTAAGATTGAGTAGGTTCTTTGAGCACATAAACATCTTCGTCTTCAACAGTTTCCCTGTGGCGTGCGTTCGACCCAGTGCCACCTTTTTTATAAATAATTGTACTCTGCCCTCGGTTATTTTATTCCGAATAGTTCAATACATGTTAACATTAGGCTAATTCAATATAGATGTTACGGAGATTTAATGATTAGGTTGTTTTTTGTTGGGGTTATTTGTATTTTTAGTGTCTCATGTTCAATTTATTATACTCGTTCTGAGTACGTTGTAGATTCAAATGTTGATAATGTTGAAGTTGAGTTTAATGCTATAGATAAATTTCAGTTTGGTGATGCTATAAGCATTGATTTATATACCCGTAATTCTTGTAACCAAAAGCCCGATTATTCACGTTTGGCGAAATTATCCAGGAATATATTTAATAGTGATATATATAGTGTTTTTCAAATGTTACCTTCTAATAAGGTATTAAATATTAGCTTAGAGCACTCCATGAGTGGTGATGGTGGTAAGAGATACATTTGTAAGGGTTTTAAGAGCTATAAATTGCAACCTAATAATAAGTATAAATTAATTGTAAGAAATAGAAGTACAGAAAGATCTGCATTTGATGGCTTTGGATGTGACTTTGATATGTACATTATAGACTCTACTCTTGATAAAAACTTGCCACTTGAGCAGGTTAAACCTGCAGTACCTACCTGTAAGTGAAACTAGTATATAAATTTTTGGGTGAAAAAATGAGTCATTTTATAAAATATATTTCAACAACTCTATTTATCTTTTTTTTATATAGTTGTAAGGCAGGCTATAAAACCATATCAATAAATGATAAAGAAATAAGTGATAAAAATAATGGTGGAATTATTTTCTCTATGACCTCGAATTCTTACTATATAACAACAGAAGCATATGTGAAGAGTAAAGCTTCTGACAAATCAGGCTATGCAGCGACACTAGTGTCAGGTCCAATGGGTGCACTTGCAAAAAGTTTTGATGATGCGAATGACTTTGATGAATTAGTTGGAAGAGTGTTATTTGTAGAGTTAGAGCCAGGAAATTATAAACTCGATAAATGGGAGGTTAAGCTAAACGAACTTGAGTCAATTGTACCAATGAAGTACCCTGAGCAAGTCCCCTTTACTGTGAAAAAAGGGGAAATATCTTATATTGGGAATATACATGTAGAGAGGCTTAAGAATAAATCAATTCTACCGGTAATCAATGATTATTATGCACGAGATATAGAAATGTTTAGAAAAAAATATATTAACTTATCTTCTAAGGCTGTTTCTAAGCAAGTAAACTATACCGGAACCTGGTTTCCTAAGTAAATTTAAAGTACGGTCTTATCTTAACACCCACCTTAAGTTCGACTCGCACTAGTTCGGGTCGAACCTACTCAACACCCTGGTAAATAAAAGGGGTCGCCCCTAAGCCAATAGTTGTCACCCCTAAGCCAATAGTTGTCAATAGGCAAAAAAACACCTAAACGTAAATGTTTTACGTTTTAAAAATATAAAAACACAGGCCTTGCTCAATGCGTCCGTTATTTCAAAGTTATTGGTTCTTGCTCGAAAAACTGAGCTGCACCAGTCACCCCTCAGGATTAAGGCAATAACGTCTTGTAGACTTTTGTTATGCCCCTGGCTCTAATGAGCCCCAGAAAATCGTCGGTTCCAAACGGTATCCAATGGATTTGTTACAGAGCCATGGTTTTCAATCATAAAAATTGTTTCCACACCCTTGAAGGCTTACCGTTTAGGCATCCCAGTTTTAACCTGTGTTCATACATGAATGAAACAGCGTCCAATCAGAGACCTGGTTTTTTTCCTCACCCCTTACCTGGTTCACTGTTTCATTCAATCTTTTACGAGAACAACTGTTCCGGTTTAAACGGAACATGATCTCTCATCACATAATAGCTGGCCCTTGCCAATTTATGTGCAAGGGCTTTACGCGCAAGAATAACATTACGTTTTGATAATTTTCGCTTGTAAAACTTGTTTGCGGGTTCGTAAAAACGTAATGCATAGTTGGCTGCTTCCATAAATGCCCAGGCCAGATATTTGTTGCCACATTTCTTATTGCCTGAACCTTTCTTTTTTCCATTACTGGTCTTTTTACTATCAACACAGCGACAATAAGAGGTGTAATTACCTACTTTGTGAAAACGACTAATGTCACCTGTTTCTAATGTAATGGTTAACGATAATATTTTTCCGATGCCAAATACCGTTTGAAGTTGTTTATATTCAGTTATGTTTTTGCACTGAATCAAGATACTTTCTTCTATAACTTCAATTTGGTTATTCAATAATTGAATAACATTCAGGTTACTTTGAATAGAAAGGAACAGGTTTTTATCTGAAATATCAGACAATAAATCATCGGCGCATTTTTTAATGTTTTGGCTTTTTAATCGCACACCTGTGCTGCGCCAGTATTGTGCCTGTGCACTGATCAAATGAGATGTTCGACATTGTACGAGCTGCATGCGTTTTCGCAGTAGATCTCTTAAGCTGCGTTTTTCTTTTGGATAAATATAACCCGTAGGTAAAATACCCAAACGCATTAAATGTGCCAACCAATAGGCATCGTATTGATCATCTGTGTGTTTGAGACCTTCGTATTGTTTAACGGCACATGTATTGACGAGAGAAACAGAATAATCCGCCTCCATCAAACCATCGACTAGCCAATACCAGTTAAATGTGGATTCAATAGCAATACCCTTTAAATCGTTTTTATAGGGTTCTAGTAGTGTGAGTGTTTTTGATAAATCATTACTTATCCTCTTTTCCTTTAATCGATTATTATTCTGATCAATGATAGAAACGTAATGATTGTTTGAGTGCAAATCTATGCCGCAGTATAATTTCATGAGCCGATTCCTTTTCTGTTTGTGTGAGAACTACAGTTTACAGGTTCCTTGGAGAAATGTGATTTCTCTCAGGAACCGGGAACTGGCTTATGATTATCAGAGTGATTATTTGTTAACCAATTTCTATCATATAGCTGTATTAGTTCAGACCTAATCTGACACTTCTACTTGACTAGAAGAGAGTTTTTACCCTGGTCCAAATTGTTTCGAAAAAGGTGCCGGTAACAACTGAAAACTTTTAGCAAACTAGTTTGTCTCCAAGCCCTTATATTTATAACAATCAATGACTAATATTTTTGCTTACCTGGAATCACCCCACGCACACCACCTCGCGGATCATCCATATCACCTTTATACCGTGGTATTAAATGCACATGAACATGCCAAACGGTCTGCCCAGCTGCTTCACTAATATTAATACCCACGTTAAAACCATCAGGATGATATTGTTTAGTGAGCAAGGCTTTCCCCTCAACTAACAAGCTTTGTACCGCAGCTTGCTCTTCTTTACTCAGTTCAAAATAGTCACTGACATGTCTGTATGGAATGATAAGCAAGTGTCCCTCATTGACGGGATAACTATCATACAGTGTATAAGCCAACTCATTTTTTAAAACTACTTCCGTAATCTGGCAAAATGGGCAATCATCTTCAATCATGATTAAAAAATAGCCTGATATGTTTTAGGAAGAAGCCGCACATATTGATCTATCTTTCCATCCATACTGAATAACCTGGGATCTGTTCTAAATTGATACACTCGGTACAAGCAGTATTGATCTGCATTGTCTTTCGAAAATGCCACTTCATTTTCACTGATATAAAATGGAAAGTATTTCCCTGAATTTGTTGTCTTCACTTCAATATACCGCTCTTGATCAGTAGCAGGGTCAAATGACCGTATATCGTAACCTAAGCCATCTCCCTTTACGTTACTACTCCATTCAACCTCCTTAATCAAATCATCTCTTCCAGCTTGTGACATTCTATAACGCTCATACTCAAGAACAAACGCCTCGCCCCGCTCACCTAATTTTCGATTATTACTCTCGCGCTGACTATAGTCTATCTTCCTAGCTAAATATTCAGGCTTAGAGTCTTTCACACCAGGTATGTGTTCTGGTATATCTGCATCATATACCTTGCTCCAATCAGGTACGACATCACTGCTCTCTGGCACAAGCATATTCTGTTGTATTACATCTTCAATTTTATTGATCTGGCCAGCGAGTCTAGTGAGAACGACTCTCTCCAACTGCTTTTGGTAATTCCAGCGCGGCTTAAGCCCTGTTACATAAGGGTAACCGTATTGCACCATAATAGCGCTTACATTTTGGCACTTGCTTTCGACCGATTTAATATTTCGGTTATTCAAAGAAGGCATTAAATCTGAGTAAAGCTGCTTTTTTACAAATGACTGGTTACTTACCTGCATCTCTAGCATGCTAAAATACAAATCCACAACCAACTCACATTCAAGCCAGTTCCAGCCTTTGCCCACATCAAGTAAATAAAACCTGTCTTTATCATCTAGATTTTTATACAAGGCTTCACGTAAGACCTTACGCACTACTTCATTCCCAAGTAGCTCAAATAGCTCATCATCGAGATATGCATACTGAATATTATCTAAAATAACACCGGGGCCACTGGCTGTGGATAGCTTGTCGTATGAGCCTTGTTTACCAGGCACCACTTGATGATGCCAGAAGTCACTACTGCGTAAATGAAAAAACGGTAGATGTGGATTATCTCTATCCCTAGAATCTGCAAGCTGATTAAAGTGATAGGTGAATTCGTCATTCAAAGCCAGATCATAATAAATCCTATTATTCTTGATCTTATCTTTTTCAAACAAACTGATAATAGCCAGTAGCATGGCCACTTTATGTGGACTCACACTCTCATTTCGTTTATTTAAACGTAATTGGGTAAATTGTTTTTCGTAAAATAGTAAACTCATACATTTTTTTGTATTTATACTTAAGTTAAAGCTATCGAAGACAACTATTAATAATTATTTTTTTTAACCAACCCCTTTAAGTATCCACGACGATATATTTTCCGTTACATAGTCCATTGGCAACCGCTCCTGCTCCAACCGCGCATTAGCATACTGTTCGGAACGCAACCTCTTAAACAAATCCAATTCTTCCTCAGTCAATGCTATAGGCTCTTTAGATACAGAATCTGGTTCAGGAACCATCCGGTCTTGGTAGGACTCAACTGTCACTACATCCATCATTAAAGGGGTGATGGTACTTAGCTTACTTCGAGCATCGCTTAGTATACCAAGTCCTTCGGAATCAATATCCCCCCAGTAGCCAACCCTCTTAGCAACAAGCCATTCTGCCTTCATCCAAGCGACATTTTTTCCACCACCCGAAATTGCGATCGTATCAGGGATATTATTCAGCGCCAAACACGACTGCTCGTTCTCAATAATCAGAATATTTCTAGCAGGTAACTCGAACTCGAGTAGCGTATCAGAAGACAATCGGAGTAGTGGAACACCTCCTAGTGCTTCTGTTGTTTGTTCACACAGCGGCTTTATCAGCAACCAATCCTTCGGCTTGTCTTTACAATGAAGCCAGCTTATAAGTCCTACTACTTGAACGGCTTCATCAAGTAGTGCAGCTGTAATCGATTCAATAATTCGCAGATTATTTTCTATAAATTTGGTATCAACATACGTAACAGGCAATGCCCTCAGATAACACCCTTTGCCCATTCCTTGCTTTAACTGTGGTATTAATTTGACTAATAAATCCAGTTCCGAGTAATCGAATTTTTCCAGATTTTCGAGATGATCAATTAACGTTAGAAATAGCGTCCTTTCTTTACTAACTCTATCAAATGTCTCACCTTGGGGCTTTTCGTCCTGACCTTGTTCTGTAGGGTCACTTCTCACATAAAAAGCGGAAAGCGCATCAAAGATGTACGCAATTTTGGATTGCCACTCATTTAGCTGGCGCTCTTCATTATTTCCAAGCAGACAAGCAAGAGATCCTACATCAGGTATCACCAGGAGTGTTGGCATTTCCTGTTCGGAAAGTGATCTGAAATTCCATCTCTCCCAAGTCACATCACAAGCGTGACGGCTTTTATCTTCTGTAAAAATCTTCCAATATGAAATGAATCTCTGAAAATGATTAATATTCTTTAAGGCAGCACTTCCTCTAGGAGGCTTCAAAGGTATCTGAAGAGGAAATATTGTATCCCCCTTTAGTAAACTTTTAAGCTTCCTGGGGTTCTGCCATTGCTTATATTTTAAAGAGTCTAAAACATCTTCAGGCAGTAGACCCCAGGTTGGCTGGCCATTATCTTGAGATGTCATTGAGCTCAACTTCATTTTCTTTTAATTCATTTAATAGTGCCGATTGCTTTTGCTCTGCCATACGCCTATCAATTTCCTCCCAAGTAACTTCACACAAATGGCTTTCGTGCAACTCAGGATCCCGTTCAGCTATGAGCAATGATTTGGCAGACTCTCTAGCCAAATTTAAATTCTTATACGGAGTAATCAAATTCACATGGATATGTAATGCTTTAAACACCCGCAGCACCCTTCGACTAACCGCCTCAGCTGTATTTGAAAAGGCCTCATCCAAAAACACGGTGCAATAAATGGGCTTGTCATATCCGCCTGGTGTTAGTACGTAGGCAAGACTCGCCGCCACAATTGTCCCAGCAAAAGATTCTTTCTCTCCACCAGATTTACCGCTACTAGACTCAAGTACATCTCTTATGTCCAGTGTTTCCGAATCAATCTCTTCGGCATAAAATGACATTTGGTATCTTGGGTCCAGTAGCCTCAAGCTTTCCATGTTACTGGAGGTTCCTGGGGCACTCGCTTTTTCCAAGATCTCAACAACCTCAGCTAGCAAGTTGAATCTACTTTCATGGTCGTCACTTGTGGCCTGACTCAGTGCGCTTCTTATTTTACGCTCAAAATATTGCACATGCGGATACTTTTCACGTTTCGAACCGAGCTTTAAATGACTCCCTTGCTTAAACTCAGTGCGCCTTAAAACCTGATTAATCGTACCAATGCGATCTAGAATATCTTCCCTTTCTGATTCCAGCTTAGTTTTGATACGAGCTAAAGACTGTGTTGCGTGTTTATTCAGTCGCTCTTTAAACTGGTCAATTAATTCAGGTAAACCCTCAGTTTCTATGTATGAATAATGCTCAAGATAATCTTGCAACCCCTCTAAGCCTGTAGGCCAGTCTACGGTGATTGGTTGCCATTTATCTTTTCCTCTAAACGACCCCATGATGCCATTCGCCATATTCTCTGCTGTACTTCTCGAGGAGCGAACCTTCTCTAACTCACTATCGAGCTCTTTATCAAAGTCAGCCTGTCGATGTGCATTATCCAATGTCACCTCACCTACCCTATGAGTTAATAGTGTTCTAACTTCATCCGTCATGCCTGATGCGGCTAATTGCTTATATTTTTCTAATTGCTCGCGTGCACCCTCTTTCTTAGTTTCAAGCGAGCCTTGGTCTTTCAAAAGTTGCTTTTTATTTCTTTGAATTTCTTGCAGAGTGACTTTAGCGTCCTCCCAACGACTCTTGGCCAGCTCCAGATTGCCACCCGATTCCTCAAGTTTCACCAAATCGACTTTCACATCATCCAAACGCTTTTGCCAGTACGGCGCGTTAACTTGCTCCCATGTATAAGAATTAAGCCTTTCCCATAACTTAGCCTTTTCTGCAACTTTGTTAAGAGACTCTCTTGCTTCTTTCAACTTAGTATTGAGTTCTGTCGAGTTGAGCTCCGCTTCTTTCTTGTCTGAGTTTAAAAGCACCAATCGCGACTTGTTAGAGAAACCCAAGCACCAACTTCTGCGATCATCGACCCGCCTTTGATCTTTTTTCTCAAACCTGCCTCGTTCCATGTGAACGAGACCTTCCTTTGTCATCGAAAATGGGGTGGAATCAAGTTCATCCGTTCCGGAAACACATTTCAAGTCAAACTTATTCAGGTGGCTCTTCAACCAATCACGGTAAGGGTGCTCTTTCCACACCAGCTTCCGAAGATACCCCTTGTCACTAAACTGAACAAAGCTCGAATGTTTATTACCCTCAGTTTTTTTATCCAAAACGACCTGCGCGCGCACATGTAGGCCGGTATGCCTAACATTAAGCCAGCGGGTCACCATAGAGTAACTTTTTTGAGGGACTAACAATGTTGTTTTAAGTCCACCTAAAGCACGCTCTATTGCACCTTGCCAAGATTTTTCTTCATCCTTTACATCCAACAACTCTCCAATAAACACAAGCTCATCTCTCGATAAATCCAGCGAGTCAATCATTTCATCTCGGAGCTGTTGAAAGCGGACATCTATATTTGAATCGGGACGCGCTTCAATCTCTCGAATCTCGTTTCCAATGCTCCCCAGTTTTTTCTGGCTTTCACTTAACTGAGCGGCAACCTCAGCAAAATAATCCTGGCTCTGTTTAGTATCATCTTCAATTCGTGCTATTTTTTCAGCTGAAGAATTCTTGTTTGTTAAGAAAATCTCTTCAGTCAGTTCTGCAGAAAGAGCCAGGCTGCGACAGTCATTTTGATAACTTGATGAAGCCTGGATAACATCATTTAGCTTTTCCTGAATATGCATGATATCTTTTTTCAGTGACTCTATTTTATCGCCACCCAGGTTGAGGTACTCCTCGTGCCTTTTCTCTAGCGATGCTTGTGCATCTTGCTCATCTATTTCTACACTATTTATGATTCTTACTAACGACTCAAATTCTTCGCTGATTTCATTCAGTTTATTGGTCCATAAAATTGAAAGGGCTTCACCAAAGTAGGTTTCTAAATGGCTTTTTTCGAGCTGTAATGTGTCCAAAGCCTGCTTAGCTTTGATAATCGATTCAGCGAGTTCTGGTAAGCGACTTAAGTGACTGAACTGTTCTTTGGCATCAATCAGCTGCTCATGAATAGCGACAAGATCTGTAAACTCTTCAACGACTTTTCTGGCATCTTCTTTTACACCACTAGGCTCCAGCACCAACTCTCGAATTAGTTTTGTTAAGTCATCAATTTTCTTTAGTCCAAGCGCCCGAGACAACAAAGCAGGTGCATTCTTGTTATCCATGAAAAGATGCTTTCTATAGAGTTCCTGATAATCGGAGAAATTACTATCGCAGTCAGTAATGGCAGGGTCTTCGCGTAACCATTGCTTCAACTGCCTTGTATTCCCTTCGCCAAAGGCATCTAGCATCTCCTTTAATTGCATATTCCGTTTAACGACAATATAAACTCGCTTAACATCACTGAGCGTATTGGTTGAGCTCATCGTCCAGAATAGTGCCGCCAAAGTGATGCAGGAACCATCTTCGCATTGATAAAGCGCCCTCAGCCCTGTGACTACGCCTTTTTCGCGCTTGCTTTTCACTCTGGTACTTGAACCATCGTGTGCAGAACCAAAGCTACCGCGCATGTAAGATAGGAGCGAACGGTCTGAACGATCACCTTGGGCTGCCGCTACATTAAATGTTGCTTTACCAGCGGGTAAAAGTAGCGCCATCAAACCATCGATAAATGTTGATTTACCCGCACCGTTATCACCCGTTACCAAGGTTCCCTCTGGCTCAATCGATGCAGTATGAAGCCCATGAAAAGACCCCCAATTGAACACCGACAATTCTGATAGTCGAATTTGCCCTTGAGATAACAAATCAGCTCGAGAAAGAGGGCTAATATGCCTATCAGATGTCTCAACTAAATCACTCGTCATTCATGCTCTCCCTTTTCCCAGCCAGCCTGGACACGTCCTTCGAGTAAGTTTTGAAAATTGTTAATGCTGCCAGTGCTTTCGGGCATTTGCTCTGATGCTAGCTCTGTATACTCCGCAAGCATGGACTCTAAAAAACTTGCACTAACAACGTAGCGAATAATGGGCGTGATTTCGTACCTCTCTTCAGCCCCTCTCATGGTCGATAAAATCTTTCTTTTAACCATTTCTTTCACTCTGACCAGCAGCTTTTTTCGATCCTTTGAGGCATGATCAGTAATTGGCAGAAAAGGTGTTAGGTAAGACTCTAATCGCTCTATGTCTATTGTTATTTTCTGTTCCCCGGCAGACTCTCTATCCTGGTAATGCTTTCTCAGCACAAGCAATATTAATGTGTCATAGAGCGAAAGCGTTCGCTTGGAAATAAGTGATAAAAAGTCTTCTACTAACTCATCATCGTCACTATCCACAGAAGCACCATTAGGCACCGAAGTATCAACATGCTCAGAAGTGGCGGTAGCAACAAAAGCAACCCCAGACTTCTGATCTAAAACAAGCTGCAAGTACACTTCCGATAGATGTCTGCGCACAAATGCCTCATAACGACAAACTAAATCAAATAATTTAGGCTTTTGAGATGAAATAACAACTCCTTGCCTCATCAAATGCACCAACACTCGTCTTGCATCATGTGGCGGCATATCGGAACTTTCAGCGGGTATAATGCCCTCAGTTATAGGCGAGCTACCTGCCAGAGTTGAAGTTTCTGCGGGCATAGAACTATCTGTGCATTCTGAATCTTCAAAGTCCTTTTTTTCATGGGGCGCACAAGTATCATCTTTACCCGTAACCATCGAGTAAAAGCTATTGTGTACACCATCTTTGTATTCATTTGTCATGGTTTTAATCTCACTGGTTACCTTGAATAACCCTTATAAAACTAGCTCATCAATATCCTCTGGAAACAGGTCCGCACTTAATAGATAGGTTGGTATAGACGCCTTAAGTGTCACACCCTGTTTATCTACCACTGCAACATCTTCTTTTTGATCTAACGCAGTTGCGCCAACGGCTTTTGCCACTCTTAAATAAGCAACTAACTCTTCAAGACCAGAATTTAATGGATTCTGATCAGCAAGCCCTGCAATGGACATAGGGCCAACCTTTCTAAGTGTATTTAAGGTTTGATGAGCGACCTCTCTAATTTGAACGGTATCCAAACAATCGAGCACATGAGTGCTTGGTTCACGTGTATTCGCTTTTTCTTCCACTCCAGATGTATCAAGCTTGTCATCAGGTGTTTTCAGACGAATAGATTCAGGTGATTTAACCTCAATAGGGCCCACAGGTAGACTTAGCGATGTTTCTGTTTTTAGGTCAACGCCTTCATCACGAATTAACACCGCCTGTCTTTCCAATTTAGAAATCAACTGGTCAACGGCCCGATTTTCAGCTGCCGCACCGCTTTCTATGTAAGATCTCAGCCCTTCTTCAGTACGCCCTCTTACACGAAACACACGATCACTTTCTCGGCTCAGTTCACGCATCAACTGACTGAGGAACTGGTGCTGGCTTACGGATAACTGTTGTGCCACAGGTCTACTTAAGATGCTACGTAATTGCTCACGAAATTCCATAGATCTATTCTGGTCGCAAAGTAACTGAAAAAATCCTTCAAAAGCACTCCCGGCATCGGTAGTTGAAAGCAGCGCCTCTTTTTCCATCACCGATAGCAACACATCACCACGAGATGCATCACCTTCAATTATTTGAACCCGCAGGTCCTTATCTAAGATCCTGATTTCATCTTCTACACGTCGAAAATCACCTGTCAAAACAGAAGCCAACTGATAAATTTCTCGAACGCGCTCGCTTTGCTCAGCCTCACTAAGCTCAGGAACTACACCGGCTTGCAGCGCATCAATTTCACGTTGAATCTCAGCTTTTTTGCTTTCAAGCAAGATCACCCTTTCATCAACATTAGGACTTATGGCTACGGCTAAATCACGTACAGCCTCTTGAACAATGCGTAAATGCGAAGCCGTTGTACCTGAATTTCGTTCATCCAGTCCTTTGCAAAATCTCAAAGCAATTTCGCTGGCGTCAGTCTTGGTCAGCAGATCGTCCATTTCACGTAACCAGCCCTTCCTGATCCACTGGTTCAGGTAGGTTGCAGCGGATGTTTCTGTTGCCCAGATACCTAATTCACGACTTCGTTCGATTTCTGCATCGAGCATTATCCGAGCTCGCCCGTAGGGTATTTCACTTTCATCAGAGAAAAGATCTGCAATGATAGCCAATATATAAGGCGCATTGTCAGTCCTTAGTATCTTCCAGGCAGCACTCTCGACATAAAGTCGCCGATACTTCGCCTGTAAACCTTGAAAACTCAATGCTTGTTCCTCATATCAATGCCTCTCGCTTAAAACTTTTTAAAGCCCAATACGTATATTACTTAGTAATTTTTACTCTGACCCCAATTATTACTTTCACATACCGAAAGCAAAATACAAGACCTAACCCCGTTCTTTCCATGAGGCCACTTCAGTATATTGTTAGATTTACTCATTTCGACAAAGCAAGTTTAATAGCTTGCGTGAGTGGCTGTAGTCTGATCTGAGCACGTCGTGCTGGAGGCGCATCTAGCAAATGGCCAAATTTTCTATTAATTACTTTAGTCTTTTTACGCTCAATCGAAGGTAAGGCGCTGACTATATGAGCACGCAGAGACTCGTGTATATTATCGATATATTTTTCTCTTCCATGCGATAGAGACTCTAGTATCAGTTTGTAATATTGGTACAGAACATTAGGAGAAATGTGTTTGGCGGCATCCCTAAGGAACTGAGACCCAACGACAACACCTGAAGGTAAATCAAGGTTAGGATTTTTAAATGTTAGAAATGCCGATTTAACATCTGGTGAAATAGAATTAGGATAAGATTTAGCTGACCACAATAAATCATTTGCAGTTACGCTAGTGAAACTATGTCGGCGATTAAGCTTATCTAGAATACTCTTAGAATACTGTGCTTCATTGATTAAATTAGTGTCACGCAGAGTCATCAATAATGGCTGCAACCAAGTGCTTGAATTAACTCCCATATTCATCGCTAAAGACCTGAAGCCACCATCTTCAGAAACCAGTATGCCATCGCGTTCAAGTGTTAAATAGATTGCGTCATGGGACGAGTAACCTATATGCTCTCCGATAGCCGCTTGTTGCTCAGTAACAACTTTTGGGCCAATGACGGGTACAACCTCACAGTGATTATCTACAAATTCCAATAAGGCATTGAGAAATTCCTTTCTTCCTTCTAGTTCTTCTTTGGGAATATCTCGATAGGTAAGGCTCCCGTCTATTTCTGATGCAACGCCGGATGGATTTAGTTTATTATGAATTTGAAGTTGACCCAAAAGTTGTTCTTTTAAAGAAGCTGCTACTAAAGGTCTTCCCAAAATATTTAAACTTTCATCAAGCAACCCTAGTCTCAGCAATTCAACGAGACATGATAAATCAATGATATACGGCTTATTATCATCACTTATAAGATCTTTAATGGCTTCACGCTCTTCATGAATACCAGCACAAACAAATAAATCATATTGTTTATATGGCCATTCCAATAACAGCGTTACTACATCAGTGCCTAGCGCATCAGATAACATTTGAAGGGGAATCTTTTTTTCTTCATAAACACTAAAAACATGTTCTACGTGTTGATTCCGGGATTTCACAGATTCTAATATTGGAGAAAAGTCATATTCACCATCTGGTTTTCTAACATTGACACTCCATACTGGACCAACCGATGAAGCGCTATCTGCGATAACCTTATGTGCAATATTCGAGGCAAAGATAAACATACTATCTATACCGATTATGGTAAATTTTTTTGATCCAATGCCACTATAAATATCAATTGAGTCACCGATATTTAAACCAATAAGTTTCTCCGCAAGTTCATTATCTTCTTTGATGCATTCAGGCCACCCCCCCTCATTTGAGAGACTTATGGGTTCAATGACTACAGTCTTTCTCTCTCCCTCACTTTCTAGATATACAACTACCCCAGGGGTCACTACTTTTAAAGCAGTCAATTTATCGAATTGTTTTGCAAGCAATGGTAACAACAGGAAATGCCCTGCAATCTGAGAACTATTCTGGTGTAAACGGAATAGGCTATACATTCTTAGCAAGGCATAATGTTCAAGACCTAGTTCCATTTGATATTTGGCAATTTCTATTTCATTCTGTTCTATTATTGGGTCATATATAGGATTTGTGTTCAGATAATCATTTAGATCATTAATCTTATTTTTACGATAAAGTGTTGCTACGTATCCAGCCGCAACTCCAGAGTCAGAAGGATATGATTTCAACTCTCCAGTGAAAATGTTCTCTAGTTTATCTAGATCGCCAGATGCACGCGCAAGATTAGCTTCCATTCGCTTGAATGAAGATTGATTACGTATCTCATCAGGCAGATTCTCCAGTGTTGATGAAGCTTGTGCACGTTGGTCAGACTTAATTAAAGAATCAAGGTAGCGTTTAGTTAAGTAATCGTCCGATGGGTGATCAATAATTCGACAATACAATTCCGATGCTTCAAAGTATCGGTCAAAATCATAAAGTAAATCGGCGATTTGAATAACTTCTACTGAAGATGCCTCTTTAGGGAGGTTAGAACATGATTGCAATAACTTATTATGTTCTTCCGTTTCTCCACACTCATCTAGAATTCTTATATAAAATGAAAGAATTGAAGGATATGAAGTTATTTTTGATAAATTATCTTTTGCTAATTCGATTGTTTTTATCTTGTCTCCACTTTTCCATATGGCACATAATTTCATGCCAAACAACTCATCACTCTCTTTATCTTCTAATCCCTTTTTAGCTAAAGATTCAAGCACAGAATTATTCCACTCAACATCACCTGTGTTTGCGCTTATCTCTGCCAATGTAAAAAGCAAATGTTTGTCAAGATCCTCATATTTATGATCAGTGAGGTGATGTATAGCTTGTATATCTCCTGATTCTTTTAGCTGCTTTACTTTATACCAGATGAAGGCATTTTCATCTGGGTAAGTGGCAAATGCGTATGCTGTGATATCATCTTTTAACTTATTTAGACCCAGTAATTCTGTAGCTACAGCAAGATTATGTGCAACCTCTGTAAATACATGCTTACTTTGAATGTTTTTTAAGAAGCCTATAATGTCTTCAAATGAATCAACAGCTAATTTTAGAGCGTCATGCTGTTCAGTAGAGAATTGTCCATAGTGAGATTTAACTGTATCTACAGTAGCCCAAGTTAAGGCTGAAGCAAGCATGGCTCGTTTAGTATCATTAGAAGCTTTATCCAGCTCAAAAGCATCTTTTGCTAAATTAAATGATTCTTTATAAGCTTTCTCACGAAGCTTTAAGTCTGACAGCACCAGAAGAATTACACCGTCATTTTTTAGTCCATCTGGGAGCGATAAATCATCAAAATCGATATTTAAAAAACTTTTAGCATTTATATGCAATGCCCAAATCATTCCGCTTTCAGGATAAGCTTCAAGAGCTTCTTCAGAAGCTTTCAAACCTTCATCGAATTGATTCATTAACAGAAAAGCACGAATTCTATTTGCAACGGCCTTTTCTTCACCTTTGGCAAAATTAAAAGCTGCTAAATATTGTGCGGCGGCTTCTTGTCTATCATCTTTCGATAGCAAGCAAGCACCTACATTAGTGTGCCATCTAAAACGAGTGTAGTCATCTGTTGTAGAGATTTCATCTTCCATACCTGCAAGTAATTCTTGCGCGCTATCTACTAACCCGGTACTTATTAAATCTCTTGCCCTGTCTAATTGTTTAGTGAGGAATTTATTAAGTTCATTACCTTTAGAGTCTGGTAGCTTATCGTTCATTAAGCTTATGATTTGATCAATCTTTTGTTCATTTGCAGTATTTTGACTAAGAAGTTTATCTGCTTTTTGATCTGAAATATCTTGCTGAAAGGTTATATTATTTAAATTATCTTCTAATCGCTTATTTGTGGATTTTTGGTTCTCGTATGCTTCTTTAACAACTTGATTGGTTTCATCAATCTGCCTATTATTTATAATATCCTGAAGAACAGCGTATTCTTTCATGCTATTCAAAACTATATCGAAGAATTCTTTTATTTCATCTCTAAATCCATTCCCAGAAACGAAAAGCGTATTAACAGGTAATGCATTTGAAACAGATTCAATATCTGGTTCCAGATTTCTAGTTAAATATTTTTGTAATTCAGGACAGATATGATTTTCTAAGAATTCTTTATTAAAGAATGAATCAGATAATTTTTCATTTTTTTCCTGAAAATTCTTATATGCGTGCCCTAAAGAAGATTCTAATGCTTTTCTTACTGCTATCTGCTTGTCTTTTGAAACGGCAAAATCACCGAGCTTCCCCAAAAGCCATCCGGCAGTCACAGCAATAGCGGTTTCCAGTAACATTAAACAGAAACCCCGCCTGTTAAAAGATCTTGCATAAGTCCATTTTTAATAGATCTATATATATCGGAACCAATGGGAACGAATGTGGACAGACTCACTGCTGTCCCATAAACTTTCATATAAGCACCAACTGCTTATTATTCTGACTCGTATCAAGTGGCGGATCTCCACGTAATAATGATAATAAGTCTCGTCTCATAAATAAATTAAGCTGCA
>Ga0316207_10001287_pt1 | contig 31888 bp, 35 predicted proteins | sample 6weekpyrite_MG_FD_204943 | JGI IMG/M metagenome (GOLD analysis project Ga0316207, IMG submission 204943) | Microbial mat bacterial communities from mineral coupon in-situ incubated in ocean water Damariscotta River, Maine, United States -... | ecosystem: Environmental > Aquatic > Marine >...
TGGAATGCAGTTTTAAAACATCCCCATAACTAAGATACTCCAATACCCAACTCGCTTCATCATCAGCATTGCTTTCACGTCGATAGATATCAATTGACACTTTGTCTTGAGCAACCAACACATATTCTTGTACGCTCGGAATACTTTGATAAGCAACCAACTTTTCCAGTCTATCTTTTGCTTCGGTAGACTTCGATAATACTTCTATCAATAGAGTTGGTTCAGTTTGAAAAAGGGATTTGGGATCAACTGGAGAGCATACGACCATAATGTCTGGGTAATAAAAAATGCTATCTATCTGCACCTTCATATCAGACATAAAAACATGACAAGTGCTATTTTTTAGATGCGCACGAAGCAAAGTGGCAAGAGACAAAGAAATCAGGTTATGTCGGACTGTTCCGTCAACCATTTCACAAATAGCACCACTCACGTATTCATGACGCTGGTCGCTACTACTTTCTAAATCCAGATAATCCTTAACCGATAAATGGGCTACTTTCTTAATAATGCTCACTTTTGCCACACAAAATACATTGAATACTGCTCAATTCGAACTCGAGAAACATCCGCAAAACCACGCATCGTAACTAATTAGCTATCCACATATTACTCACTCATAATCTCAACCATACGAGGATCAATACAAGAACGCATAAATCCATTCATTTCGGTTTCGTCACCCGTTTCATAAAACCGCATCATCAACTCATTGAATTCTAATTTTCGATTGGCTGACAAGTTCAAAGCCGGGTATCCCGTGCTCAACAGAATTCCATTCATCATTAAGCGGCCTGTTCGTTTATTGACATCATAAAAAAACTGATTGCGCGCCATCAATAGAAAAACATGAATCGCCTTATCGTAACATCTTCAATTTCCGATGCTGATTGAATTAATGCTTCAAATCGTGAATTTAACTCACTTGCTGGGGGCGGCATATAATCTGATCCTGCGATTGTAACTTGTCCAGAACGAAAGCCTCCCCACTCGTGCACTTCTTCTTTTGCGGATATGCGGTGCAATTCGCTGGCAAAGTCACAAGTAAAGTAAAAACTGATCATTTTTCACCGAATCAAATAAAAAACGCCACGCATTTCCTTGGTTTATCGCGATTTGTTGATCACTAAGCTTATGCCCGCCAACCGTCACTCCCTCTAACAAAGTGTGAATTTCAGGGAGGGTAAAATTCAAACCCTCAAGCAACACCGAATCGTGAACCAAAACGCTGACTTCCCGCTTTGCCAGCATAAGTGCTTTTGCTTTATTAGGTTTGATGGAATCAAGGGACTGTGATGACAGTTTATCGTTCATATAACACCAGTGTGGTTGATTTAGGGATTCTAACCGAATAGTTTTTTTACTTCGAACCGAATTTTTGAGTGGGAGACCTCTGAACAACCTTAGCCTCTACCCAAAACATCCACGTTTGACTAATCTGTTAGTACTGATATCCCTAACATCAAATTTCAAATGGCAAGAAACCTCTCTGAAAGGATAATTTTGCTAAATCACTCACTAAGTGATTAATCACTAAAGAAAACCCTAATTTTTACCGCAAAGCTTCAGAGATCAACTGAAAATAATACAAATCGATCTCGTTTTAACCGAGTTTTTACTGAAAACTGTGAAATACCACAAAGAATTGATCAAAAGAACGACTTATGTTGTTGTATTTTAAATAAAACACTTTAAATCTGTCGTTCGCTGTGTAGAATAACGCGTAATTGTCACAAATGTGTAACAAGCGCACATGTTATTGAGCGGATTGACTTCAAAATTATCGAAAATTACACCATTCGGTATCGTTATTGCTCAGACTTTCTACTTTGTATTTTCGTTTAATATGGATGTAGAACAAATGAATTTGGATGACTATGCTTTTAATTAGCTCTATTATTGCTTTCTTAACCACGTGTCTTTTTATCTGGACACTTCAGCCACTGGCTCACCGTATCGGCCTTATCGACAAACCTGGTGGTCGAAAAAAACATGACGGCAATATTCCACTCATCGGCGGCATCGCCATTTATATTGGTCTAGTAGTTGGACTGATGGTTAGTCCGCAACCTATTGCCGATTATAAAGGTTTGTTATTAGGCGGTGGAATTCTACTAATTATAGGCACTATCGATGACTTTTTTGACTTAAAAGCGGCTACCCGTTTTCTTGCGCAAATTACTGCGGCGTTTATTATTATTTTTGCTGATGGCGTGTTGCTCACAAATCTTGGAAACTTATTTGGGACAGGTGCTTTAGAACTAAGTTGGTTGTCCACATTGTTTACGCTATTCGCAATTGTTGGTGTCATTAACGCCACGAATATGTCTGACGGCATGGATGGTTTAGCTGGTGGACTTGCATTTGTTACCGTTGTTGCATTGAGCATTATTTCTTTTTCCCAAAATCACATTGTTAATCCTGTTTACGTCATCATTCTCGCGACATTATTTTCATTTTTACTTTTTAATATGCGTTACAGATGGAATCCTACCGCTAAAATTTTTATCGGCAATGGTGGAAGCATGCTGCTTGGTTTAATGCTTGCCTGGCTGCTAATTAATTCAGCACAAGGTGAAGCGGGAATAATGACACCTGTTACTGCACTTTGGATATTTGCTTTACCCTTGCTTGATACCGTTTGCATTATGATTCGACGTATTGCAAAAGGTCAATCACCTTTTGCTCCAGATAGAGAACACTTCCATCACATATTATTAGTCGCCGGCTACTCAGTAAAACAGTCTGTGTGGATAATGATGTGCGTTGCTACTTTTCTTGCAACGATTGGTTATGTTTCACTTCAAGCAAATATTCCTGAGCAGGTTTTGTTTTTTGGAATGCTAGGGTTGTTTGGATTGTATTTTTGGGGAATGAGTCGGGCTTGGCGGGTTATGAAAGCTATTCGGATTGAGCGCAATGAACCTCAAACCCAACATCGATAATTGCTTACTTTTGGGCTCCTAATATACGTTTAAAAATACTCATCATTTTCCTAGCCAATTTATTTCTATCATAATTAAAAGCGGCTTTTGAAGTGTTAGTTTTAAGTAACGCTAATAATTGAGTATCTTCTTCAAACTTTTTTAATATTGCTGCCAATTCTTGAGCATTTTCAGGCTCAAAAGTAATCCCAGCTTTTTCTTTTTTAACAATATCAGCTGACTCACCTTCTACACCATGCAACACGGGCACCCCCATACCCATGCACTCAAACAACTTGGACGGGATTACCGATTTAAAAAGATCTGTCTTTTTCAAATGAATTATAGATACATCTAGAATTGACCAGTAACGAATCACTTCTGCTTTCGGTACCGGATCAATAAAAATAATATTCTTCAATGACTTCTCTTTTGCTATTCGTATTAAAGATTGTTTTGCAGCACCGGCACCAAGCAAAAGAAATCGAAATTTGTCTTCTTTATCGGTCTGCTGAATAATTTCAGCACAGTCAACAATCGTATGAAGCGCGTGAGCCATCCCGTGAGTTCCTACATAACCAGCGACAAACTTACCATGAAGCTGATATCTATCAATCAACTTCAAATCTTTTTCCATTGGTTTAAAATGAGACAAATCAACACCATTAGTTATAACATCAATCTTCTCCGAAGAAACACCATTTGCAATTAATACTTCTTTAAACGAATGAGTTACTGAGATAATACGATCTGCTTTTCTATAAAGAAAATATTCCAGCTTTTTAAAAACCCTGATAAGTAGAGAATCTTTAACTGCTCCCACTGCCTTTATTGATTCAGGCCATAAGTCTCTTAATTCAAAAACAAATGGACACCTCTTGAATCGACTAGCTAAGTACGCGCCACATGCTGTAAAGAACTGGGGTGAAGTCCCAATAACTATATCTGGCTTTTTAACAAAAACTGACGCAATCGTTGAGCTAACCATGTAGCTGATATAATCTAATGTCCGCTTTACTATTCCTTCGTTTGCAGTTATATAGCTCCAGACACGTATGACTACTATGCCTTCCATTTCTTCTTTCTGGTAAAGTTTGTTTTCGTAACCCTTGTATAACTTACCATGTGGAAAATTGGGCGCGCAAGTTATGATAGTTACGTTATGACCCGCCTTTACCCATTCTTTACAGTGCTCAAAAGTACGACTAGCAGGAGCGTTTACTTCCGGAGGGAAATTATCTGTTAGAAAGAGGAGATGCATGTTAACGCCAATTTAATGTAATTTCAGCTTGTGGCTTTATAAAAGTAAATTCAAGGCAATAATTTTTTATAGAAATACCAAACTCTGGATGATATGTACTTTTGACAATTTGAACCTCACAACCATCCACTTGTAAAATTACTGAATTACCGTCAGGCAATAGTAGTTTTCCAGTTTGTTTGTCAGCATCAATTTCCACCTGAGTTGACGGATGCAAAAAGAACCGCCCCACGGCGGTTTTATATTCTCCATCAATGCAATCAATTATTTTTAATGTCTTTTCACGTAAAACAAATTCTCGGTGATGAATAGGCTTACCCTTCAATCTTTTATATCCATCATGGGCACATCTAGCATGAAGCCCCGCTGCATTCTTCCACGCCCTTGGATGAATTGGTTTAGCCCTTCGCGCAACTCTAAAACCACCCCACACTTCGCTGGAATTTTTACCATTAATTTCAACAGTACTATGTGATAATGTTGAACGCTGGCGCAATCGCTCTTCTCCAGTGCCATAACATGAAGTACCACTGTTAACAATTACTCTATTTCCGAAAAGCGAAAATTCAATTGACAGTGCGTCAGCATGCGCGTGACCTGGTATATAGGCTGGACCAATGTGCGCAGCATCGAAAATCAACAACGCCTCTCTATTTGTCGCTCGGATATAACCGCTATTCTTTAGATGAATTAAATCAGTTGCCTGTTCATTTTTTAAGTTAAAACCAAGCCTATTTGCATACTGCTCAAGCTCATTAAAATTTGCAGCAACTCCAAGCGCCGCGTCATTGAATAAACTAATTTCACCATCCGGGTGGGTCATTACTTTCATCCAGGAAAACATTGACTGTATGGCTGCTTCCATTTTTGAAGGAATACTATGTTCGTAACGGTGGAACACGTTTACCATATCTAGAAGATCTTCCAAGAATATAGCGTGATACATTGGAGATAGTTCAAAATTCCCACCATCTTTCAAAACTTGCTCGGGAATTTCTCTTTCAATGATTGATAATCCCTTTTGTAACCAAGTATCTGCTTCTTCACCTTCAAAATATAAACCGGCAAATATTAACGCTTTAGCATTAGTAAATAGATGATTACCTAAAAGATGCCATTCTAGTTTTTCCGACAAAAAGCGTATTTGTATAGCAAGACTATGAAGCCATTCCTCCTCCATAGCTTTTCCAGAGAGAGACCATTTGATCCAATTGACAATGCGTAATGAAAGTGGATACGGCTCCCAGCCATTTCCATATCCAGGATGGTTTTCCTCGATCCATCGGTTGATTATTTTTGTATGCTCATTTACACGTTGACATGCATTTTCGGCATTCAAGTCATCAAAATAATGAAGATTATACAACCAGAGTTTATCTAAATTTGGATCGTTCCACATGTCCACAGCGGTGATGTCATGGGACTCATTGAGAAAACAAAACGTCTGTTCTCCGACTAGCTTTTTGGGTTTGATGATAGGCTGCATCCACACCTTCGATACTTCCCTCAGACTTGGAGCATTAGAAAAATCAGGTGTTACTTTCGCAAAGCGATAATATAATCTCCAGTAAACCTGCGAAATTTTCAAATACCGAAGAGTGTGGAAGTAGCGGGTAAACAATTTAAGTTATGTTTAATGCGCGTAGAGATTCAGCCACTTCGATTGATACGCGGGAACTTTCCATTACCTCTTCATAAGGGATAGGAGTTTGCTTGCCATCTCGAACCGCATCAATAAAAGCTTTGGCGCACGCCTTCTGCCCTTTATCTTGACGCGTTAACTTCATTTTTTTAAAGCCTGTCCAGCCATATCCTGTTAGTACTCGATAGTTGTCCATCTGTAAAACCGCATCATCACAAAACACTTCGACACGTTCTTTGGGGAATGCAGAGCTACCGTTAGCCAGGTAATGAATCGTACCAAAGGAACCATCTTCAAAAGCTAAATTAGTCGATGCTTTATCTTCCCGTATTTCGATTCCTGGAGCACTGCCCATCATCATCGATTGATGCTTAATTATTGGACTTCCAACAAGGAATCTCATCAGATCAATGAAATGACACCCCTCACCGACAATGCGACCTCCACCAATTTCCGTGTCCTGTACCCAGTGATCCGCAGGGATGGAACCGGCATTGACTGTGATAATAATCGATTTAGGAGAACGACGACTTTTTAATAACTCCTTCATCTTTACGATATGAGGAGCATAGCGACGGTTAAAACCAACCATAAGATGCGAGGACTTCTCACCTTCTTGAGCTTCTCGATATGCTTGGTCTATTTCATCCAGCTCATTGAGAGTTAATGCTAATGGTTTCTCAACAAAAACATTTTTCTTCGCTTTAAGTGCAGCTACAACTTGAGATGCATGCGCATTATGTCGAGTTACAATAGCTACAGTGTTAATAGTACTGCTTTCTAGTACATCTTCTAGTTCTGTTGATGCTATTTGAAAATCATTTTTCTTGCCATGATGGACTCCGCTGACACCGCCACTCGTTACTAATGTATCAAGTACCGCACCACCATCTTTAAATGCAGGGATCAAAGTACGTGACGCATAATTACCTGCACCAATAAAACCGACACAAGGCAATGATGGAGTTAACACTTTGCCCCCCCCAACAGATTTTAATTGCACAGAAGAAGATCTCAATTCTTCCTCTGGTTTCGATGCATATTCGAGGACAATTCCTAAAGCAGAGGAATCATCTAATAATTTATATGCGTCTATCGCATCATCTATAGCAAAACGATGCGTGATTAACGGTTTAATATTTAATGTGCCGCTAGCCATCATATCGAGTACCGCTTCAAAGTTTCGTTGCTCAGTCCAACGTACAAACCCAATGGGATAGTCTTGCCCTTGCTCTTCGTAAAGCGAGTCATAACGCCCCGGACCATAGGATGCCGACACTTGAAATGTTATTTCTTTCTTAAAAAAGTCATCACGACGTAGATTAAGACCAACAACGCCAACAAGAACTATTCTCCCGCGCTTTCTGCACATCTCAGCTGATTGATGCATAATTTCGTCGGACTTTGATGCTGCAGTAATTAATACACCGTCAACACCTCTGCCGCGAGAAAAACTATGTGCTGCTACGATTGGATCTTCACCCTTGGAAAGGTCTACTGTTTCTGCTCCAAACTGACGTGCAAGCTCACATTTTTTGCTATCAAAATCTATTCCCAATACACGACAACCATTTGCGCGAAGCATTTGCACGCAAATTAGCCCGATAAGTCCAAGTCCTGTAACAACTATTGCCTCACCCAATGATGGCTTTATTAATCGAATGCCTTGCAAACCTATAGCACCCAACACTGTAAATGCAGCTGACTCATCATCAACTTCATTGGGAATTTTTACACACAAATTCTTTGGTACACGAACAACTTCCGCATGGTTTCCATTAGAAACTACTCGATCACCATACTCAAAACCTTCGACCCCAGATTCCAGCACAACTCCTGCGTTACAGTAACCAAGCGGGAGGGGCTGATCCAGTTTCGAACGCACCGCATCAATAGTAGTCACCAATCCATCAGTTTTCACTTTCGCTATAACTTGTTTAACTTTGTCTGGTTGCTGCCTTGCCTTGTCAAGATAGTTCGCCTTCCCAAAGTCGATGAGCATTCGTTCGGTACCAGCAGATACAACAGTGTTACGGGAAGCTATTAGAAGATTTCCTTTATATCCTTTAGGGGAAGGAACTTCAACAAGCGAAGTCTCGCCGTTAGCTAGATTTTGCAATATTTGTTTCATAAGTAAATTCTCTAATTTTTTGTTTATCTACAGCATCATCTTAACAATCTTCACAACCTGAGGTTATAGCTGCATACAATAGAGTTATAACCAAAAGCGGCATTTCAACCATAAAACCAAATCACAACCTCGTTAACGATTGCTGCCTCAATTTTATCTTGTATTTCGCTCTGGAATATTTTTTTCAACTATTAAAATCTAACAGTCGTCACTAGTATTTGTGCCCATTAATCTAAACTGAACATCATGAGCAAAGATTGTTCATATCAATTTTTGTCATATAATCACATGAATGAGACCAGTGAAGGAAAGGATATCACCTCCATGGAAGCAGGCTATTTAACTGTTCAACTAAAATTTGAATAGCTACATACATGCGTAGGGAATTAATATTTTTTTCAAAAAAATAGAACATCGTGCGCAGATTAAGTTTTCAACTATAACCACATAAAACCATTACCCCACTAACTCTTGGATAGCAGATGAAATATTTATCTCACGATTGTAATGTTTGTTTTTTAACATGTCTTCAACTTCAAGCATAAGAAATGTTGAATATTCAACTTCCTCCCAATTTCTTGCATCTTTCACAAACGGCTGCAAAACAGAGCCTTTATGTCCGGCATCTTTTGGAGAAAACCGCTTTATTATTTTTTTTTCTCCTTCCCAAAGAATTAGTTCTCTGAAGTCATCAATTTTTGCAACAATGCTTTCATTTTGAAAGTGTATACTTTCCATAACACCTTCAAACGGATCACATCTGGTCGATAAAGTAAGAATTATAAGGTCATCAAGGTTTGACTTAATAGAAACTGTAAAATCATCATCTGGATGACTTTTGTTTGCTGACATCAAAGATACTTCAAAGCTCTCTGGTATATTCGACCTAGCCATCATCAAGTGCATAGATAAGTCTATCCAATGCCCCAAATTACCAACAACCCTACTTCCTTCACTTTTATCTCTATACCAGTGATCAGATGGTAATTTATGCCCCATAACAAAACATTGTAAAGTAATTGATGCTTCAGTTACATACTTGCTAATCTCACGGATTGCATACGTAAAAGGCCTATTATATCCGCCATAGACTTTTGAATTACTCGCTCTAGTAGCACGCATCAACTTTTTAAGTTGGCTTTTATTTACTGATACGGGCTTTTCTATAAATACATCTTTCCCAGACTTTAGTACGTCTATGGCATACTCTGTGTGAGAAGAATGGTTCGATATAATATAGACTAAACATATATTAACGTCGCCTACAATATCATTAACATCCTTCGTAAATATTGGCGCACCGTAGCTTTGAGCAAGGGAAGCTGCTTTATTCAGATCCAAATCTAAAGTCGCGCCTATAACCTTACCAACATTCTTATCAATAAAATATGCCGTATTCGAATACGCATGATTCCCACAACCAATAATTGCAACATATTTATCCTTCCTACTTACACCCAAGGGAGGATACCTATTAAAATTTTTTTTCATATGCCTCTGACCTCTAACCTTCACTAGAGAACGAGACAAACCATATATTCTTATATAACGAAAGAGTTTTCGTATTTTAGTTGCAAGCCGTTTTTCTGTGTAATCCACATCAACACCATTAATTATCAATTAACTCATTAAGAACCTTGAGCATCTTTTGTTCCGCAACGGGCCAGCTATACTGGTCCATATATAATTCCCTTGCATTTTCACATGCATTTTGGTAGCCATCTTCATCATAAGCATAGCCATCGAGTTTTCTACATATAGCTTCTATATCGCCAAATTCCGCTACTACGCCACAACCATATTCCGCCAACACTTCCGACACTTTAACTTCGCTATTTATTATTAGAGGACGTCCAAACGAAAGTGATTCTGCTACTTTATTAGAAGCAGCGTATCTATTAATGATTCGATTAGGATTATAAATTGAAAATACAAAGTGGGCAGTCTCCAATAACTCAAGCACACTATTATTATTGAGATAACCCCGATAATCTACATTATCGTGGGAATTTAATTTTTCTATCAGCTGCTCATTACCTTCTCCAGCTACAATAATTTTATATTTGCTATTCGCTTCTGCAAGTTTAACTAAATCATTTATTCCACGACCTGGATCAATCCACCCAGCATAAAGAATAACTATAGGAGTACTCTTATTTAAACTTGGGGGCATCTTATATCCCCTGTCCAGGGTCGTATTTTTTATAATAACAACCTTATGCCTGCAAAACGATGGAAGCGCATCCCGCCTGAAACCTTCAGGAACAGCGGTTACTGTAGACATCAACACACATAAACCCTCAATTACATTCAACACCCACCGAAACACCGATGGTATCACATACCTTTGAGACAAATTGTCATGAATATTATATATAACCGGCGATCTACCAAATACCTTATAAAAAGGCACAAACAAAAAAGCCTCTATATCTGACACATGAATAATTTTAGGCCTCATCTTCATCATGTAAAACAAAGCAAACACATTAAAAACAACGGTACCCCAAAGATATAAAAACAACCTTTTCCCATTAAGCATTGGATAATAAAAACCAATCCTTTCAACACTTAAGTCATCCCAAGCTTCCTTTTGTTTCAACCCTTTCTCACGAAAAGCACCAATAAACAACGACTCTAAACCAATAGATCTAGCCACTTTATTAAATCTTAGTATTCTTGGAATTGGGCGAGAATTTGTTCTTAAAAAGACAATTTTATTATTCAATTTACAATCCAACTTTAATTACCACAACTCACTTTAATCATACACTGCTTTCTCTTTAAAGTTTATCAACCCCGAATTAGAAAACCCAATGCAAATAATTGCAAGCCACAAAATAATCAACTTTGTTCTACCAACAAAAAAGCCTAAATATGCACCATATAAATATGCTAATAACAAGCACACGCTTGCAAATGGGATAAAAAATATATGAAGCTTAAAGCCTCGTAGAATCAATAAAAAATATAAAGTCATCATTATTAGCAATTGATAAACATGCGCCATATTTTCTAATAAGGCAGCCCCTTTACTCGAAAATATCTCATCAAAACGAACCACGACAAGGTTCAACCCAGTAAAAACTTCAATTGTTCTGTAAAGGATTTCCAACGAAGTTGTCTCGTATTGCGAGCCAAATTCACCCATTAAAAAGATCAAAACAACATATACTACTGCTGTAACTCCAGGTATAAAGAAGCTAACTTTAATTTTCTTGTACTTATTAAAATAAAAAAAATATACAAATATAGGTAACAATATCACTAACATCGAATTCCTTAATACGAATAGCATCAAACACGAAAAAAAGAAATACAGTAATTTCCGCTTGATCAGGCTAATTAAAGAAAAATTTATAAATGCCAAAATTAGCAAATCCCTCATAAATCCCGATGCTAAATTTATAACAGCGGGACTAAACATCATAAGCCCGAGCAATAATAACATAGAGTTTTTTTCAAACCCTATACACTCCAACAATTTTTTAGAGCTGTAAAAAAAAACACAAAAATTCACTAGGCCAATTAACAATAAATATTTCCAATCGTCAAATAATATATATAATCCGCCAACCATATAGCCATAAAGATTTAGGCTTAAGCCGCCCTCACCAGCTACAAATCTTTCAAACGACTCCTCCCTATGAAACATCCATTTCAAATATGTAATCTCATCAGGGAAAAGTACGATATCCCCTTGGACAATACCATAATCGGCTTCTTTAACAGAAGTATCGATATAAAAACCCACCTGTTCTGACAATTCAATTTTATGTACATTCAAGCCAACAGCAATACACAAAGGCACGAGAAATATAAATATCAACCTTAGTCTATAAATATTCACAAAGATTTAATCTCGACCTTTGAAAAGGGAAATTTCGATATTGACAATTTGCCGTAACCACTTGAAAACCTTTCACAACTCGAAAAGTTGCTTTTAAACGGCTTATTTGAACTATCTACAACAAATACAGATCTTTTCCCTATGTGTACTGTTCGTCTTTGACAAAACTCTCTGTACTTTAAATCCATAGAAAAATCCGTAATACCTACACGAGAAAATGTGCATCTCGATTCGTTCAACTTCATGAATAGCTTGTCGGGTTCTTCAAATAAAAAATTGGGCTCTCCTGTTCCTATCATCGTGTTGTGCGCTGAAACACTTCTAAATTTATTTCTAATAGCAGGATTTGAGGTATATAAATATGAACCAGGGTCTCTCCAAATATCTACCCCGTCCATTGTAAGCTCCAACGACATTTGATCATTGTGGTTATGCCCTCCATTCCCATTTAGCCCAGCCGGAATGGCTAACAAAGCAAGGTAAAGATGATCAGATTTAATCACAATTATTCCAGACATAGGATAGGTAAAAATATTAATATTGGATAGCAAGTCATAACAATGATTTTCGCGCAACTTAACTTCAACTCTATTTGAATATCTAAATTTTTCAATATTGAACAATTCATTCTCCATCAAACGAATCTGCGCTACATACTGCTGGCTTACAACCTTATTATTAGACAAAGACTGAATAATCTCTTCCTCAATTAATCCTTCTGAGAATTCGGTATCTGTGGCAAACAATCCTTCAAAAGCCGAAATTAATGCGCAATGATTTAGTGAGTTTTCGCCAAAATATATTCCCTTGGTTTCTGGGTCTACGTCATACAATTTGATTTGATTATTATACCCCTTCAAATTTATAAACTGTAACTCTGCCTCTTCATTTGTCATAAACTCCCCAGCCACAGAAAAACGAAAAAAACGACCGCTATCATTATCTCCAAACTGAACAACATTTCCATTTTGTTTAGAAATATCTCGAGTATATTGACAAGCCCTTGACATTCTTTCCTCAAACCAGCAAGGCCATTCAATTCCTCCCTTATTTATTTGATACTTTTGGTCAACATAAGACTTAAGCTTTGGAAATTTTTTCCAATTATTTTGGTTAATATTTTTTACACATTCCAACCTTTGGGGACTCAGTCCGTTGAACAGAGCGTATGAATATACAACCATTTCTGTTGTTAAGCGATGATAGCAAGAAGATCCCTCAAAACTTCCTCCATCACGATAAAACTGCCTATCGACTTCACTAATAATTTCCTGCAGAGCGAACGCCAACCACAAATTGGACATAGTACTCTCTTTCAAATAAACTGATATAAATGCTAAGCCACAAATATTCGCCATATAATGGTTCGAAGTTAATTCCGGTGAATACTCTAAGTTGTTAACGATATGCTGTCCGTGCTCAAATATTGAGGATGAAAATATCTCAATAAACTTATCATCCAAAATATCTTTGTCGTCAAACTGGCGACCCATATCAACAGCGACCAACATATTTGCTGCACGTATTGCAACATCCATCGAATAAATCCAGTTTACACCCATACGAGGAGGATTCATCGCGATAAAATCAAGTACTTGGTTTCGAATTTCTCTTATATACCGATAACGCTCAACACCCTCCTCTAAACAAAAGATTGCTAGCTGAGGTAAATGCTGCAATCTCGCCAATTCCCATGGAACCTTTATATCAACTCCCGTTAAAACACCAATTTTTTGCTGATGCGAAGATATTGATTCTTTCCATCGATAACCACTCTTAAAATCCACTTGCCAATCTACTGGCAAATAATTGCAGTCAATAAATTTCGCGATATTAAACGCAGATACCCTGTGCGATTTACGAAGTTGAGTCTTTACTATTCCCTCATACGACAAAGCATTTTGAATATTTCGAGAATATACGTTCCCCTCTACCCCTCTATATATCGAGTCATAACTAACTTTCACCCACCCGCTACCAAGCAAATCAAATCTATGAGCTAAATATTGGCTAGCTAAATATTTTTTCTCCCGTAAATTTATCTTCGCTGCAGAAAATCTTTCTACATTCATGACACCTAATGTCAAACAGGCATCATAATATGCTCTAGTATCTCTATGTCTATCTAATAGACCAGTAATTTCATCCCGCGCCCTCTTAAACAATTTAAAATACAGTTTTTGCACAAATTGCCCAACAGACATTGAACGGAATTTTTGTTGTACAAACTTCAGTCTACCCATTTAATATTGAGTTTTTTTTACGTCATCGCGTTTAGACGTAGTGGAGGGGAAACGCCCTGAAAGCACTGAAGTAACTTTTTGGCTAAAATCATCCATATTTCTTGACTCAAAAATAATTGTACCATCGGCACGTTCACACACATCACTTGCAACAGCAGAGCAACCAAAGTACAAAGCTTCCGCAACACTTATTCCAAAGCCATCAGTTGAAGTGGGCCTTACCATAAGGTCAGCACGTTTAAAAATAGGCCATAATTCTTGTTGGCCAGTTAAAAAAAACAAATTATCCGATATTTCTTTTTCCTGCAGGCTTTCCACAATAAATGAAAAATATTGCTCATTAACGGACTCATTCGCAAGAGCAAAAACAAATCCCAAGTTAGGGTACGAAGGAATCAATCGCTCAACCAAATCAACACACATATCTAGGCCGTAGAGATCGATCCCATTATCGAATACTATTTGATATGCATTGGCAGTTATAATAGGACTTTTATTTGATAGAAAATCGTTAAATGATGATGGATACGAGGCTATAATATGCTTCTCCTCTTCTAACGGAGGAGCCAAAAAAGAGTTCTCTACGAACACTTCTCGCTCCAGTATAATGCCATTTTCAGCATAATCTCTCAAAATATGACTGCCGACAACAATAACAACATCGGCCTTTAATAGAAATAACCTAAAAAAAGATAATTGAAATTTGTTTTTATCTTTAACAAGCCTCGAATTATGATCCGTTACAATGACATCAAACGTACGAAAAATTTTCGCCAGATATACGACTACAAATAACTTAAGCGTTAATGTGTGGAGATGCACTGCGTCAAAATTGCTATGTAACAATCTCAATAGCAAGCAAAGGTAGGCCTTCAAGCTTCCTTTTCCATACTTAAGCATATTAAATACACTTGAGTCCGGAAGTAGTTTATTTAACCTATAAATATGCACCGACACCCCCCCCAATGGAGGTGGATGTGGCCCAACAAGAAGAAGCTTTTTATAACGCCTCAAATAATCAACTGAATTAATATCAATGTTCATTTATTAAGAACGATGCCTCTGTAGTTTGTATTAGATCCCAACATTCAATAGGCCAGGATTCGTTATTTCCTGCCAAACTAGCATACAAATAATTTAATTCCTCCAACACTCCCTTTTCACTCACCTTGGCTTTCAACTCAGAAACTTTTAAACCATATCCACGTAATGACTTATAATCATCCATAACAATACTTTTATCATCAAAGTGAACTTCCAAATTCTCTTTGGACAAGCCAGTGTTTCCATTTGCAAAGTAGTCGATAGAAGCAATAGATCCATCACTATATTTTAAAGATATGGATTTGTTGTCACTGCTACAATACTTCCCCTGCTCAGAAGACATCGACTCCACTGAAATACTCACTATTTTTGAACCAGTAAAATAAGTCATTAGATCAATGATGTGGCAACATTCGCCGACGATCCTCCCTCCATCCTCATGAACCCAAACATCTAGCGGAATATACCCAGCATTCATCCTATATCTAAGAAATAATGGATTAGTCCTCTTATCCGTGTGCAGTTTAATTTCTCTAGCATATTTACTAAATCGCCTGTTAAATCCCACAAATAAAATCGGTTTCTTATGCTCACCTTGCTGATAAAACTTTTTTATCGGATCTAATTCTTTTTGATTTGTAGCCAAGGGCTTTTCCACAACGACATGCTTACCAGCTTCAAGTGCTTGCAAAACCATTGCAGCATGACTATCATGCCGCGTGGTAATAAGTACCAAATCTACATTATCGTCACTTAATATTTCATCGTAATCAGTCGTCGCTATCGTTGCACCATATTGCTCTGCAACAACTTTTGCTTTGTGCCCCGTTCTATTCATCACTGCATACAGTCTAAATTTAGAATTCATAGACTTAATATTTGGTAAATGCATACTAGTTGCAAATCCACCAGCACCTACCAATGCGATATTAAAAATACCATTAGGTCTCTTGCGAATCTCATTGGTATCTACCGTTCTAGACATTTTCGCATAACTATCCAGTCGATCAATATCAAAGTTCCCATAACTCAATAAAACTAACAACGGTTTTTCGGTCGGACTGGCAACATAGTCATATGCATTCGCAACATCTTCAACTGGAAATGTCTTATCAATTATGTTTTCAAGCTCTATTCCACCATCACTAATCAATCTCAAATATTCGGACATATTTCGATTTTCAGTCCACCTTACATAAGCATAAGGATAATCAATTCCTTTTTCCTCGTAGCTTGTGTCATATCTTCCTGGCCCGTAGGAGGTAGACATTATAAAGTCGAGCTCTTTGACATACATATCATCCCGATTAATATTCATACCTACAACACCCAGCATTACAACACGGCCTTTTTTTCTACACATTTGAAATGCTTTTGACAGTGGCTCATCCGAAGCAGTAGCAGCAGCAAATAGCACACAATCTGCTCCACGACCATCGGTAAAATTATTAACGGCGTTGACCACATCTTCATTCATGGCATTGACAACCATATTTGCACCAAGTTGTCGTGACAATGCCAGCCTCTCATCATCAATATCGATAGCAACCACCCTCACACCAGATAAGGCAAGCATTCTGATAGCCAACAACCCTAAAACACCAGCCCCGTATACCACACAAAACTCTCCAAGTGTCACATCAGCTCTACGGACACCCTGCATTGCAATCCCGCCCAGGGTAACTGTTGATGCATCTTCAAAACTAAGGTTTTCGTGCATGTGCATCACTAAATTCTGGGGAACATCCACATATTCAGCATGATTCGCATAACCTGCACCTGCTGCAGCTACTCTATCACCGACTGTAAATCCACGAACCTCTTCTCCGACCGCGATCACTACTCCACTAATCGAATAACCCGCTAGATTGCCGCCATCAAGCTTCCCCTTCACCCTTAAAATGGCTTTTTCCAGGCCCTCGTTCCTCACCATCCCCAGTACTTTTTTTACATTTTCCGGCTGCTCCATTGCCCTTTTAATTAATGGCATCCCACTAACTTTTACATTACTTACCTCCGTACCAGAAGAAATACAACTTCTAACCACTTTGATCAATAACGAACCCTTTGATACATTTGGCGAAGGGATTTCCTCATCAAAAACCTTTCCTTTTTTCACAATTACTTGATGCATAACATACCCTTTTATGAGCCTACACTTAGATAATTCATATTTGAAATACTTGTTGAGGTTGGTAAAATAGCTCTAATCAATAGTATCATTCGAGGAAACTATTTCGCCTTCACACGAATACTCTTCAAAAACTTCCCAATTAAGCCCCTTTAAAAAGACAATTCGAGCTTTGACACATCACGAACTCGCCTTTCCAACCTATTTAAATAGAGCCTTTTAAACAACTTATATCCAATAATATTCGCTCTATTAAATTTAAACCCCTTATTGGAAGAACGGAATTTTTCCAATAAAAGGGTGGCATCCCCCATCCCACAGAACATATCACTTACTTTTTTTTCAGCATATTTGTATAGCTTTATATCCTCTTTATTATTATCATTTATACGATCAATATAATCATTCATCAACAATTGCAACTCTCGACCTTGCTTATTAGTGTTTGCATTTCTAACCTCATAGTTAATAACAAAGTCATCCGCAGACTGACTTTCATCAACAAACTTTTTCAACAGAATCAAACTCTCATCAAATTTTTCCAGCACCCCAACAAAAACATCATCCCCATCAATTATTTTTTTTGCCTTTTCAAAGCTATCAAACCCGCATATTTTTTTGCACATAAAGTTATTGAAATTCTCATGCCGCAAATATTCCTCTATACTCCAATCAACTTTCATCACCTGCTTTTGGTAAAAATAATGACTCAAATACCTATCGACTGGATTCCTAACAAATGTGAATTTTATCATATCCTCCCCATAATCCTCGTATAGACGCACACTATGCCCACCATACGCAACAAAATTGGGAATCAATTTACGAATAACATTTAGCTCTTCTTTTTTTAAAAAGAAATCTTGATTATCAATATTTTTATTAAAAAGATACGGGGACACCGCATAATAGAAATAAAAATTATTCCTCATTATCTCATTCAACGTTGTTCCGGCTGCCTTTTCAATATGAAGAAAACAAATTGATTTCACTCCTCCCCCCTATATCGCTTTAGCATATTTCCGAATACTTTCATCTTCCGCCAAACAAAGCACCTTATTTATCATTTTAACTTCCGGATCTGTAAGTTTATTAGAAGCCTTACCTATGCTATCTAAAGAGATTGGATTCTTAACATTATGATGATGGTTTAACACATTTACATCTCCCAACTTATTCACATCATTACCAACCTCCAGCATCTGAAAATCAAATTCTACATCCAAAAATTTGCATATACTTCTTACAGTTTCTTCTGGATGCTGAACCAAGTCTTCGTAAGTAATTTCGCAGTAGCTATTAGGTTCATTTTTTCCAAACTCTTTTGCATGGGACACAGCACCTACCCACCTAAATGCTGCATCAGTTACGTTTTGGTATTTTCCGGCTTCAACATATGAAGAAACAACATCATATGGGTCTCTTAAAATATGGATAAATTTGGATTTCGGAAAAACACCAAATATCTCATGCATGGAAAAAGTATTTAAGGGTGTTTTATCACCCCAACGTGACGCAGATATTCCATGCTGCTTTCCATACTCATCATAAAATGAACTCAAAAGAAAAGCCAAACTTCGATCATTCACATCCTGCCCTCTCATTTTAATCACTAGATCATTAAAGTTATTTAAGGAAAATGTGTGAAATTCGGGATGCGAGGAAAAATTAAAAAATATTTTCTCTACCATCTTCCTCCAACCCAGAAAAGGTAAAAGAATATATTGCCGAATAGAAAGACCAAGCACATATGTTTCGGGAGGGATAAATATATCATCATGATTGTTTAAAATCCTTCTTAGCAAGGTATTTCCTGATCGGCCAGACCCTACAATAAAAAAAGGCTCATAATCCTCATTATTATGCAGCGGCATTTTTAAAGGTAGGAATTTACTTCTGACAAAATAAATTAGACGATAGCCTTTCCTCAAGGCATTCACTATATAACCGTTCTTTCTGACTAAAGCCACACTTACTCTCTTTTATACAAAACAGCTAGCAGGAAAAAAGCAATATCGTACTTTCTTCAAACTATATACATACGAACCCAATTAAAGCTTCCAATAAATAACCTATATCATTATTCGTATCCGTAAATTTATACCCAAATGCAACTCGCGCAAGCAGCAACACGTTATTAAAGAAACCTTATACCCTTGACGAAAAATTTTTAATACATCTAATATTAACTAATTCCAATGTGTGAGCGTAAAATACGCAATTCCATTGCGCCCTTTCACATTATCCATATGAAGATTCATTTTTTCAACCAGCTCCCAAAAATCATGACTAAAAACATGACTAGGGGGTTCTCCGCAAAGCTTATACCCGCCACATATGACAACTAGCTTGCCCGAAACCCTTAACGCCTCACTGATATAATGTTCGACACTAACCGGATCAACATGTAAAAAGACCTGCGAACAAACACTAATATCAAACTGCTTATCATCATAAGGAAAAACGTCAGAAGTAGCCTGTAAATAACTACCTATCACCTCCAAACCTAAACCACCTGCCACCTTATCGATTTTTTTACTGTAAGCCTCGGTAATATCTAATGTTTGAACGACTTTTCTACCGGCGTAAGCACCAAATGTTCGCCCTACACCAGGGCCAATTTCTAAAATGGAATCACATCCTTCGATCTGATTGCGAATATACGCAACATCATAGCCGACCCTTTCTGAACTCTCTCCCTCCTGATTATTTGGGTTTTCTCTATTTTTCCAATATTCAACGGGATCGTATTCTCTTCCTAAAACATTCCTCAGCTTTTTAAACATAGTTTCACCATTCATATAATCAGTAATTTTCTAAATCCAAACTAACACTTTCCACTCCGATCACTCACATTCGACAAACGAGCCATATTTAAGTCTTCAGCCTATCTTTAAATCACAGATCTGAGCGAGTTAAAAAAATCTTCGTTGCTGTAAATACTCCACACTTTTGTTTCGCAAAATACAGTAAACACAACTGCTGACATGACAATACAAAAACATTTAATATAGCCATCTCAATTAAACCAAAGCCATTAATAAGTAAAATATACCCACCAACAAATGCAAGCAAGCCAAAAAATATTGTCAACTTCATAAGTAATTGATTAAAACCAAACATTATTAACACATATCCACATGAGCCGACCATAACATTCACCAGCTGGCCCAAACATAATATTTTCACCACATCACTTGCAATACTATATGATTCACCATATACAAAACCCATTATCGATTCGGAAAAAAAGAAAAGTACAAATATTCCAATTAACGCTGGCATACTTGCCAGCGTTGCCACAAACCGCAATATTTTTTGCAGACCAACAATATCACCCTTATTTCGAAAATCTGCAATATATGGAGGCAAAACACCGTTCGCGATAGCCAAACTAAGACTAAGCAAAAAAACCAATTTTGCAGAAGCACCATAGAGACCAATCTGATCAGGCGGAAGGAATGCGGACATCAACCATATATCTGACTGGCTACTAGAAAACATTGCCAACTGAGTAATAAATAGTGGTACCGATAAAAGGAGAAGATTTGATACTTTTTCATTGCTTGACACTTCTGTTTCATATGAACAGTCTTCCAATGACTTGAATACATAATAAATAGCCAAAGCAATTACTACAGTTAAATTACAAACAATTAAAATTAATACATCAAAGAAACTTGATTCTTGACCAAGCCCATTTATTAAAAGCATACCCACTAAATTCATCACTGAAGACAAGGGGCCACTTAAAAATGAGCAAGCTAAAAAATGTTTAAAAGCTCTTAATGTCTGCCCTAATACAAGCTGTGCAGCGATCATCACCAACCATATGCACATTAAAGGTACCAACTCAGCCAATTGAGGGGCACTAAAAACACTATTAAAAAGCCATTGAAGCAGAAACCAACAAACTATGACTGTAACAAAACTAGAGAACCCAAATAAAATCGAGAATTTCTTAATTAGCTGTCTTATTTCGTTTGCAGATCTTGAGCTCAACGCATCTGCAACTAGCTTAAGCACAAGATTCTCACAACCAGAACGAGCAAATATTGCAAAAAAAGTGACTAAGCTCAATATGAGAAAATAATACCCCATTTCATCTTGAGATATCATCCTAGCCAAAATAGCATTAAAGAGAAATGTTGCGAGCATACCAATTATGCGGCCACTTGCCACAGCCCCCGCACCAATTCCAATTTTTTTTAACAAATAATATTTCCTATTTTTTGAAGGCTTAGTTTTATATACATTGATCACATTGAAATTATTTTCACATAGCATTTGTCAAATTTGCAGCCTTCACAGATATCGATTTTAGACCATGTAGTTTTCTAATTACCTAGTAACTGGTGAATACACTTCCACTTGAGTGATTAAATCGTCACATATATGCCACACTTACATACCTAATATAAAATTTTTTACCCCTCCAAATAGCAACACCGTTAACCATCAAAACGATACTTTATCTATCGCCCCTCAACAAAGGAGCATCTAAAATAAACAATTACCGTGATGTCAGTTACTTACTCCAAATGCCTTTGGTATCGATTAAACATTTCCCACTTGCAGGGGGGAATATTTGATTTTTGAACTCCTTATGATCTACCAATACCACAACAATGTCAGCTTCACTTAACGCATAGTCAAAATTAGTCAGCTCAACTGATTCTTTCAATACTTGTGGCAACTCAAAAACATTAGGCTCAACCACCAACACTCTACCGCGATGAAAGTCTACTATTGAACATGTAATACTTAAAGCAGGGCTTTCACGTAAATCATCAATATCCGGCTTAAAGGCTAATCCCAAGCACGCTATAGTAACTTCTTTTACCGTTTTCCCTGGGTTTGATGTCAGGAATTCAGCTAGTGCTGATTTAACCTTATCAAGAACCCAATCAGGTTTTGAGTCATTGACCTTTCTTGCAGCATGAATCAATTGAGCTTGCTCTGGTGTTTTAGAAACAATAAACCAAGGATCAACAGCAATACAATGCCCTCCCACTCCTGGCCCTGGTTGCAGGATATTAACCCTAGGATGGCGATTGGCAAGGCTAATCAAAGCCCACACATTAATATCCAATTTGTCACAAATTACCGAAAGCTCATTCGCAAAAGCAATACTTACATCCCGTGATGCATTTTCCGTCAACTTAGCCATTTCAGCTGTACGAGCATTTGTTATTACACATTCGCCCTGAACAAAAATTTTGTACAAGTCTATTGCCATCTTAGAGCATTTAGGAGTAATACCTCCAATGACTCGATCATTTTGAACCAACTCTCGCACTACATGGCCAGGAAGCACTCTCTCTGGACAATGAGCAACTCGAATATCTGAATCTTCATCATGCGATTGTGGAAACGTTAAATCAGGCCTGGCCTTAACTAACCAATCTGCCATTTGCTCAGTCGCACCTACCGGTGATGTCGACTCAAGAATTACCAAGTCACCTTTTTTTAACACTTTAGCTACTGCATTAGCCGCGCTTTCGATATACGACAAATCAGGCTCATGATTCTCGCCTTTGAATGGCGTTGGCACCGCAATTAAAAAAGCATCGGCTGGCTCTGGCTCTAAGACTGCTTTTAACTTACCTTCATTAACTGCTTTTTGAACAATAGCATCTAACTCTGGCTCAACTATATGGATTTCACCTCGATTAATTGTATCAACTGCATGCTGACTGACATCAACACCAATTACATTTTTGCCATACGCTGCAAACATTGCCGCTGTCGGCAGCCCGATATAACCTAGACCAATAACAGATATAGTTTCAAAAGACATAATAACTCTCTAATTTTTTACTAACATAAGTTCATCAATAATTCGCTGACAGGCTTTCCCATCACCGTAAGGGTTGTGAGCAAAACTCATTTTTTGGTAGGCCTCATCACTATCCATCAATTCAGATATCGAAGATGTAATAGTTTCAACATTAGTTCCAACTAATTTAACCGTTCCTGCAGAAACAGCTTCAGGCCGCTCGGTAGTATCACGCATCACTAAAACGGGCTTACCTAAAGACGGCGCCTCTTCCTGGATGCCGCCCGAGTCAGTTAAAATAATATACGCACGATTCATTAAATAAATAAAAGGCAAATATTGCTGCGGCTCAATTAAAAAAATATTATCAATATCTTTGAGAATACGGTTGACTGGTTTACGCACATTTGGGTTCAGATGCATTGGGTATAATATTTGGGCGTTTGGATACTTTTTTGCTATCAGCGCTAGAGCCTTACAAATACGTTCAAACCCATTCCCAAAACTTTCACGGCGATGCCCGGTTACTAAAATAAGTTTTTTTGTCTCATCTAAAAATGGGTATCTCTCAGCCAATGTTGCCGTCGAATCAGCATCAGAATCCAATTTATCTTTTATTATCAATAAAGCGTCAATTACCGTATTCCCTGTAACGACAATATTACTCTCTGAATAATTTTCAGCTAATAAATTTTTTTTTGATGTTTCTGTGGGAGCAAAATGATATTTTGCTAATACTCCTGTTAGTTTCCTATTAGCTTCTTCGGGCCAAGGTGAATACATATTTCCAGTACGAAGCCCTGCCTCTACATGCCCGACAGGTATTTGCTCATAGTAAGCAGCTAAGCTCGCACCAAAGGTAGTGGCTGTATCACCATGAACCAGAACAACATCTGGCCGAAAGTCTTGCAATATAGGTTTTAGCTCCAATAAAATATGGGCAGTAACGTCGTTAAGAGTTTGGCCTATCTTCATCAAATCGAGATCATAATCCGGAACTATTTCAAATAATTTCAACACCTGATCTAACATTTCTCTGTGCTGTGCGGTAACACAAACTATTGATTCAAATCGATCATCATTTGACAATGCGTGAACTAACGGCGCCATCTTTATCGCTTCTGGCCTAGTACCAAAAACTGTTAAAACTTTTAGTTTTTTCTTGAATTCTAGCAAAGTTACTTATTTTCCTATCGATATTTTTCAAGAGATTTCATATAAGTGAACACTCAATCGTCTTACACTAAATTTCTAAGCCTACTAACCCCACGCTTTACATTTCGCATGGTGGCTTTCTACTATTCATAATTTTATTTATTTCATCCACCAAATCCAATGACCCTTTCCAATTGTCTTCGCACAACTGATGAAACATAATGATTTCTTTTCTATCTGGTACCAGTTCTTGATCCAAACTTGGTTCACCTACATCTATTTCATACTGTGATAATATCCGTATATATTCTTGCCGTTGGTTCTGATCAATGATAATTGGTGGATAGCCTGCTCTTAACACCGGTAAATTTGCCAGCAATCTCGCCATTCGACCGTTACCATCAAAAAACGGGTGTATACGAACAAAGGATATATGTAATTCAGTGTAACTTTGAATGAGTTCCTTTTTCGATGTTTCTTCTTTTGAAAACTTTGCATTTTCCTGGTTTAAATGGCTCAGCCATTTTTCCATTAGGGCTGGTACGTTTTCAGGTTTTGCTTAGGATAAAAATATTTGCTTATTGTCTTTCGTTACTGCATAAGTGCCGTTTGGCTCTGATTTCCAATCTGCTGTAATATTTCCAATATCATTTTCTATCACTTCCGTTTGCACTGTTTTATGCAATGCAAATAAATCTTTTTTAGTGATTTCATTTTCTTGTGCGACCATTTAATAAAGAATATCAATGGCTCTTGCATGACCTACCACTTCTTGGTGATCTTTTGGCGGCTTACCCGATACGGTTAAACCTTCTTCTATAACAAATGCGGTTTCGCCTATAATGTGAGCGTGTTCCCCTCTAGTGCAGTAGACGTGTGTGTCCATAAGTTTCGTAGCTGGGCTAGGAGTACTTTTTTCAGGTCATTATCTAGGTTGTCTAAAAATTTCACTTTTTAATCTGTGTTTGCCTTTACATTTGTCTTCGCTTCTACACGGGGAACGAGGACACGGTGTTTTATGCTGCTAAATCGATAACTTTTATTTCTTGTTTTTTGGCTTTCGCTTCTTGAACTAGTTGCTCAACCTTAGCTGATTCGGCATCTTCAAGCCATGCTTCTCCACATTGTCCGCACACCATTGCTGGCACATGGCGAATAACAATAACACCTAAACCAAAATCGACTGTCATTGTCGTTGTAGAATTATTAAAGACTCCTTGGCACATTGGACAGTTTTCGTGTTTATTCATCAATTTTTCTCCGCGTCACAAAATCAGATTCAAATGTTTTTTGGTCAGGCTCGTAAGCAGTGATAACATAAGCCCAGTTATTCACTAAATCCATACTCACCACTATATGCAAATGCCGTTTTTCGGCATACAGATGCGTGAGTAAACTTGGGTATGGTGAGTCTTCGATATATTCTTCAATTACTTTACCCTCATTAACCAATTTTTTGCACATCCACCCTCAAGATGTCACGCTCCAACATCCTTTGCTGGGCATGCGCTCGCTACCTCACACGGTTCTTTAGAAATGCTGTCTAATTTGTTTTAGCAACTACATACCTCTGACATAGTATCTATAAGCTTCGCAGATGAAACAGGAATACTTTTCAGGTCATTGTCTAGGGTGTTTAAAAAATTCACTTTATGGTTCTTTGCTTGTTTATATATGCATTCCTAATCAACCATTAATTCCTCATCGGCTAATCGCTCTCCAACCATTCACGCTTTTCCATCTCAAAATGCAGTACTTTGGCTACTTCGTTCAACAAAGGTACAAATTCTTGTGCTGATTGAATGGCTGAAGTCAATATTTCAAGGTCATCAATATACTCGTGCACCATTTGATTACGCAAATATCGTATTGCTTGCTACTCATCCGCATTACGTATCCATCCTAATCGCTCTGCTTTATCTAAGTTATCCATCACCGTTGATTGCTTTTCACCTAAAGCCAATAGCAATTGGGGGATGAGCTTGTCACCTAGAGTGTCTTGCAAACGAGAAAAACGAGAAGTAAACGCTTCGAGCCTTTCAGACAAGTCATCATCTGTTTCTAATTGCTTCGCTCTATCAACGGTAAACTTCTCTGAAAATAATCTATCAGTCGTTTTGTTTAGATAAATGCATTCTTTTTCAATAATTCTCAATAGAAATTGCAGGCGGTAATTTAAAGTTATCTTGAATATTTATAAAGCCACTCCTATCAATTTTGCCTGTTGATGTATGGGCAATTGAATCAAATTCGGCGCTGATAGCAGCACATCAACACGACGACCCGACATCACTCTTGAGGCTTTCGCTGATAGTTTAGCAGCAAGCCACGCAGGTTTTTCAATAGCACTTGGTAACTCTACCAACAAATCAACATCTCCACCTTTTAGAGTGTCATCAACTCGAGAACCGAATAATATAACGACAGCGTTTTTACCAAATATTTCACTGGCAGCTCGTCGAATTGCTTGGCGCTGTTCGTCCGTTAATCTCATTGATGACTCACTGGCATTACCTTCGTATCTTTATCATTTATATGCTTCAAATCCCATTAAACGCTTCCGACTTTTCCGCCCTCTCAGGTTCTGTTTCTAATTGTTGGGTCCACGCTTTTAAATCGCTGTCTGTAATATCTTGTATTCTTGCTATTGCCATGAAAGCATCATATCCGGATATCGGAACAGGTTCCTCATGGGCTTTATAATTTGTGTTGCTTTTCCCATTCATACATCTCTAGCTCGCGCCAAGTTCGGCTCAGCAAATGATTCCACGCGAGATCATCTTCGCCTTTTAACATGACACCTTCTTCTGCGATAACTGCTCGCATGGCTAATTTGGCGCTGGGAATATTGATCAAGTCGATTTTAGTTTCATCTACGCTGATGCTTTTTGCCAGTTTTCGTCTTAATGTTTCGGTATCAGCGAGAATGTCAAATGGGCTTATTTCTCTTTTCCATTGAATAGCAATATCCCAGTCACTGTTTTCATGGGCACGATTTTCAGCCCTGCTGCCCACTAGCACGGCTAGCTCTAAGGACGGCTCTTGTTCTAGTACTGATTGCAATTTTATTAGCTCTGGGTTTTCCATTTAATTAAACTTCTTTTCGCAATTCCGCTATTTCTTTCTTTAACAATTCGTATTCATTCAACTTACGTTTTAAAAACCGGGCTGTGACTTTCGTTTTTTCTTCAACACCTTTTGGCGTTAGCATGTAGAGATATCGACGTTTGTCTGGATTGTTTTTGAAGTTTCTGGCTTTCACCAACCCTCTGTCTTTCAACGCTTGCATACAATAGTTTATTTTACCTAGACTCACGCCCATTTGTTCAGCCAGCTCCCTTTGGCTTACATCAGGGTCTTCGGCTATTTTTTTTAGTATTCTGTAGCGAATTTCTTCTGTCATTTTATAAAATCATACTACGATTCGATTTCCAGTTCTTTACTCATCACATTCTCTAAATTTTGGAATGCAGTTTTGTAGTCGTTAAGTTTTTCTAATATCGCAATCACTTCAGATTCATCATAAGTGTGTGTTGTAATATTTCACATTTCTATCATATCCAGCCAGATATTTTCATCGCTTATCATGGTTTGCGTGTACGCTTCCATGATACATTCTCTCGGGCTTCGACATTCAATACCGAGATATTGCACGTATCGCTTTATCGCTTTCCAAGACATTTCATACGTAAATTCAAATCTTTTTACGGCGAGATCCAAGTAAACGTCACCGTAACCGTCTTCTAACAATTGTTGTTTTCTATCGATGATGCTAATAAAGCGTTTCAACGCATTGCTGAAATTATACAACCCATCTTCTGCGCGTAGTTTTTTGCTCGCGCTGTACAATACCTTTCCGGTATCACGCACTCTATTGGCAAAGCGGTTATTCGAAGAACCTATATTGCTCACATCAATTCGGGTTAAAGTCTCTATTTGGGCAATTTCGGCTTTAATTTTTTCAATATCTACTAATTTTTCATCCGCAAATGCAATATCGATATCACTACCAGGCTTACTTTCACCACTTGCTTGAGAACCATACAACCAAACTCTTTCTGGATTGGCATGTTTGCGAATTATTTGTACAACTTGCCGAATTATTTTTATTTTATCCATATTCAAATTCCCGTCTGCGTATGATTTTCAGACGTATAAACATTCTATATTAAGAACCCGCTCTGATTTCGCATTTTCGTTCAACCACTGAACCAATGGCGCATTTAAAACTTTGTTTTGTATTGTGTCAACAGCTGGTGATGTTTAAAAACAGACTTTTCGGAATTAATATTGAGGGCGTTCAATTCATGTTCATCCATTGAACGTTTGTAAGGCAAATTCTGTTCCGAGATGATTGTTGTCTTTTCCGTTTGTGGTAGATGGCTAGAAAGGACGGTTTATTGACGGACAAATTATAAAGGTAAGGCGGGATTGTTGGAGACAAGCTTTTCGATCGGCTTGTTTATGGGAGAGATTCAATGCTCATAGATAAATTGCTGGCAGCTGAATTATTTTGTCTGTCATTTGGTATACATCGTCACCATTGTTGATCAGCATTCCGTACGGGCAATTATTCTCTTCAATAAATTTTGTTAAGGTTCTCTTTGCTTTTTTCTGTTGTTGAACCGGATTTGATTTCGATAGGCACAATGCCGAATTTACCTTCTAACACCAAATCAATTTCTGCCTTGTTTTGGGTACGATAAAAATACGGACTGACTTGTTTAATCTTATTATTAAAAGAGCGTATCAATTGTTCTGTGATGAAAATTTCCCATATTCGTCCAAATTGGGGATGCGCTTTTAAGTCGTCGGCAGTATAAATCTTTAAAAAACGCGTAATTAAGCCAGTATCACGCAAATGCCCCTTTGGCATTTTAACCAGACGTTTTTTGGTGTTTGTTCCAAAGGATTCCAATCGCCGCCACAGAAAAGCCCCTTCGGCAATACTGGCTTTTTCTAACTCATAAATGATTGAATTGGTGGATATTTGCGCTAATAAAGTGGACTTACCCACCTGTCTTGCCCCCAAATGACCACACAAATGAAATTAGGCACTAGGTAGGCTATTGAATTTAAAGACTCTCTTTTCATCCCAAGTTAGTTCAAACGCTGACTTTGAAATTACTTGGTGTTGATTTAGCTGATTTTTTGGGTTTTAACCAACATTAAATAATTAGCGAATATTGATAGGCCGTTCGGCCAACCGAAAATGCGCTTTACATGCTTTAATTGATGGGTTACTAATCCACTCCCGATTTAGCAGATCAACGACCTAACATCAGAATGGGAACTCTGCTCTTGGGCGATAAAATTGAATTGCTTAAATTATTTTTTATCAGAAGCCAACCAATCCTGATAAGCTAAACCAATTCCCTCTTCTAATCCCACACTCGCTTGCCACCCTAATGAATGTGCACGATCAACATTTAAGAGTTTTTGCATGGTGCCATCAGGTTTTGATGTGTCATATACCAGCTCGCCTTCAAAGCCGACTGCCTTCGCGACAAGCTCTGCCAACTCGCCAATGGTCTGATCTTTCCCAGTGCCGATATTAATCAATGGCGCTTTTTCTTCGTTGATAAATGTTTGGTATTTTTCGTCGTCTAAGTTCATGACATAGACGCAGGCGGCAGCCATATCTTCGTTGTACAAAAATTCGCGCTTGGGTTTGCCTGTTCCCCAAATTGTGACGGTCTTCGCATTTTGTTCTTTGGCTTCATGCATTTTTCTGATTAACGCTGGCAATACATGGGAGTTTTGTAAGTCATAATTATCACCAGGCCCATAGAGATTAGTGGGCATGACGGCCATAAATTGCGTACTGTATTGCCTGTTATATGCCCAACACATTTCAATACCTGCTATTTTGGCGAGCGCATAAGGTCGGTTGGTGGGTTCTAGCTCCCCTGTTAGCAGATATTCTTCCTTGATGGGTTGTGGGCAGTTTTTCGGATAAATACATGAAGACCCGAGAAACAAAAGGCGTTTTACATTATTTTTCCACGATTGATGAATAACATTGTTTTGAATTTGTGAATTGATGTGAATAAATTCTGCTGGATATTCGTTATTGGCAAATATGCCACCCACTTTTGCCGCGGCAAGAAAAACGTAATCGGGTTTTTCGGTTTGGAAGAATGCTTCTACGGCTTGTTGATCGGTGAGATCAAGTTCCGCATGGGTTCGTGTTAATAAATTGGTGTAGCCAGCTTGTGTCAGTACCTTGACGATGGCTGAGCCAACCAAGCCGCGATGGCCAGCGATATAGATTTTGTCATCTTTATTCATTGAGCAATAAACAACCTTTTAACACGAATTAAAAAAGCTAGTGTAGTGGATATTCTCTTTGAAGAAAACCGAGGGGGCCATTATGCAATCTAACAAACCTTAGCGGCGATAAATTAAATTCAAAATGCTTATTTACATACCTAAACGGTGCGTTTTGTCCATAAAGGATATTCTCTAGATTTGTCTTGTTTTGACATCAATATTCAAATAGTCATTGACTCCTGAGCATGAAAACACAGATACGGTTTATTGATGCTACAATGTCCCTCAAGTTATATTTCCAAAAAAAGATGAACAAGCTCAGTAAAATAATCTAGCTCAATGATATTAAATCTCACACCCTTACAAAAAGCGCTCTTCGCATTAGAAGAAGCGATTAATAATGCTACAGACCAAACATTTGTAGATTCTCTCAGTGATTCCCAGCAAAAACTAATCATCTCAGGCGTCATCAAGCATTTTGAATTTACCTATGAAATTGGCTGGAAAATGATGAAAAGATGGCTAGAGGAAAACCGCGATAAATCAGGTATTGAGGGTGTTACTCGGCGAGAGCTCTTTCGATTAGCGGCGATGAGTGGTCTCATTTCAGATGTAGACAAGTGGATGCTTTATCATCAAGCAAGGAACCAAACTTCTCATACTTATGATGAAAATAGAGCGAAAGAAATTTTTGCGATTTGCCAACAGTTCTTACCTGAAGCGGAAAAGTTATACCAAAATTTGATCAAAAAAAATGATTGAACTAAGTACAGGCCAATCTAATGAGATTTTTACCATTCTTAATCAGTATCTCGGAAAAACTCCTGTATATGCCTTTGGATCCCGCGCTCGTCATGATGCCAGAGAACATTCAGACTTAGATTTGCTTATTAAAGGCGATAGTGAAATTCCTCAAGCGCTTTATTACCAATTGAAAGATGCGTTTGAAGAATCTGACTTGTCCATCAAAGTTGATGTAATTGACTGGTATCGTATCAGCGAGGATTTTCAACAAACAATAGCGCCTGAATGTATAAAATTTTATCCGGTGGAAGATTCATCTTAGTAACTGGTAGCGACACGCTCGCCATCCAACGCTAATATACGTTAGAATCCCCCTCAAACAACCAACGAGATACTTAGTAATCATGAAAATCGCAATCGCAGGCACGGGATACGTCGGACTTTCTAACGCAGTGTTACTTGCTCAACACAACGAAGTCGTTGCAGTGGATATCATTGAAGAAAAAGTGTCCATGCTCAATGCGAAACAATCGCCTATCTCGGATGCTGAAATTGAAGATTTTTTGGCTAATAAGAGCCTAAATCTATCAGCGACATTAGATAAAGAAAGCGCCTATAAAAGCGCCGATTTTGTCATAATCGCTACTCCAACCGATTACGATCCTGTCACTAATTACTTCAATACCGGCTCAGTGGAAGCGGTGATTAAAG
>Ga0316207_10001288_pt1 | contig 31867 bp, 36 predicted proteins | sample 6weekpyrite_MG_FD_204943 | JGI IMG/M metagenome (GOLD analysis project Ga0316207, IMG submission 204943) | Microbial mat bacterial communities from mineral coupon in-situ incubated in ocean water Damariscotta River, Maine, United States -... | ecosystem: Environmental > Aquatic > Marine >...
CTGCCACTAAGGCTCGTAAAGGTACTAACCCATTCACTGGCGAAGAAATGATGTTTAAAGCTAAGCCAGCTCGCAATGTCGTTAAAATGACTGCGCTAAAGGCACTAAAAGATATGGTTTAAGACTTCGGTCTAAGCCAAGAGAAAAAGGGGGCTTCGGCCCCTTTTTTTTCGCTCCGGTTCAGGATGAATAGAGTGCGCATAATGATGCAGTAGCATCTTTGCGCCAGTGAGCCATTAGAAATGGCTACTGGCTCATAGAAGTCTTTCAGACTTCATCATGAGTACCCTATTCCACTTCCAGGGTCATCAGGGCAACTTACAATGACCAGAACCTGCCGAGCAGGTTTAGGAAATCCCTAATGATGCTCGAAGAGCTTCTAGGGGGAAGCTCGCAGGGATTCTGTAAGCAGTGAATTTCATAGCCACAAAAGCTAAACAGACAGCAAGTAACTCAAAGCCCCACGGACAAATCTCTGTTAGCTACTGTTTAAGCATTCCTTATTAAATCTATGCTTGCACAGTCACTAATCCACTACCTCGTGCTTAGCCTGAATAAAATCTTGATGCCTGACATATAATAAATCGGCTATCTGACGGACAAATAAGTCCTCATATTTATCAATTACACCATCGCTGATCGCGACTTCCCAAAGCATTTTTACCATATGACGCTTTTCTGCCTGACTAAAATTATCGTTAAGTAATCGCGTAAATTCTTGCATACAAACCGCTTGTCGTGACTTATCCGCCCCCAATTCTATTAGCTCTGCGGCTAACTCCTCACTAATACTGAATTTGTCTGCTAAAAGACCTTGTATAGCCTCCCTCTCACGACTATCGATTTGATCATCCATCTGCGCCATTTCAAATAATAACGTTGCTGTTGCCAAATGCAGCGCCTTCTCCTCACCTAGGTCAGAACCATTTTTCTCAGACACAATATGTTGTTGAAAGAAGGATTGGATTGAATTCAACATGCGTTACACTCTTATTCTATTCGATCATAAATTAATGAAATCCTGACACAGTCGCAAACGAACCGCAAAGGGGAAAACATGGCCTATCAGGTCACAATAAAACCCGCAGAAGTCGTTCTTCAAACAGAAGAGAAGGAATCATTACTCCATGCTTCCTTACGTGCAGGGCTCAATGTGAATCATGGCTGTGCCAACGGTAGCTGTGGCCAGTGCAAAGTACGTATATTGCACGGTGAGACATCACAAATACGGCACCATGATTTTATCTTAAGTGAGGCGGATAAACGGGCTGATATGCTACTTATGTGCTGCCATTCAGCTCGCAGTGATATTCAGCTAGAAACGTCTTTAGCAAGCGATAGTTCAGACATTCCATTACAAGAATTGACAACCCGTATCCGCCGTATTGAGCATGTTGATGACAATATCTTGCGTCTTTATTTACGCACTCCTCGAAGTAACACCCTGCGTTTTATGGCTGGCCAGCACGCTGTCCTCAAATTAAATAAAAAAATACAACGCGAACTGCCTATTGCAAGCTGCCCCTGTGATGGACTCAACTTAGAGTTCCACTTGCATCGCGAATCGAGTGACCCCTTCAGCGATAGTATTTTTGACTCGGCAAAGAAAAACAAACCGATTGAAATTATCGGACCTTGTAATGGTGTTACGCTAATTGAAAACGAACACTCCCCTCTTTTATTTATTGCATGGGGTACTGGCTTTGCGCCAATTCAAAGCATTATTGAGAACTGTCTGTCACTCAATTTTCAGCAAGAAATGGTCTTTCACTGGGTTGTTCATGAGTACGAAACACATTATGCAGATGGTTATTGCCGTTCTGTCGATGATGCTATTGATAACTTCCATTATCATCCCATACAAACGGCAACCGCAAAGGAAGCAATTGATAAGATCATTGCATGGCACAATGATTTCTCTCAATGGCGTAGTTACATCATTGCGCCTCCAGCCATTATCGACAATGTTGTCGAACTACTTGGCGCAAAGGGATTACCTCTTGAGAAAGTAAAGTCTGATCCCGTCGTGGCTTAAGAAATGAACCTATGCTTTTGAAATAATAATTTCCATCAAGTGGATGATGGTAAGACTTGGGATTAGCGCCATTTCAGAACATATTATTCGTGTTATCAAATGGATGATAACAAGGCGCAACGTTGCGAAAAAAACGGAGCTTACTTTAGTAAGTGAGTATTTTCGAGCGACATTGCAACGAAGTTAGCGCCATTTCAGAACACGAATTAACCGAACCAATCAACGCAATCATTAGGCAAAGGCAATCCCGCAATACGACAACCTTGCCGTGATGGACCGTGCGGAAATAAATCATAAAGATGTTTTCGATTGCCAATGTCTGGGCCAAATTTTTTAGCCAAGGCTTTTATCAATAAACGGGCGTTTGGTGAGCTGCCAAATTCAATGTAACGTTCACGCAGAAAATTAATCACTTGCCAATGCGCGTCACTTAACTTAATACCTTCCTCTTCTGCAATCGACTCTGCTAGCGATTCAGACCAGTCATCTAAATCCAGAAGATAACCATGTGGATCTGTCTCAATGAGTGAGTCATCGATAATGTATTTCATTATATCTGCCACAACACGCTTCCTTTGTACTGCTTAAATGACACTGTCTAATCTACACCTGTCTTATGACGCTCGTAAAGTCTGAATTTTATTCTTATTTGCTATCAAAAAAAGAGATAAAAACACAAAAAATATACAGTATTTTTATAATGTGCTTACTTAACTATAAATTGGAACTCACTGAATAATAATGTTGATTAGCATATCACTAGATACTCTGATTAAGTTTAATTGTGCTAGTTATAAAAACAAGCATTTGACAGGGTTTTACCCCCATGTTCCGCTTAGGCATCTGGAAAAGGGAGGCGTCAATATGGGAAGCATACGACCAACAGTGGGCTCACACTATGACACTCAACCTGGGGAAACTATTGAAGTGATCGCCGTCGGTACACGAGGCATTGTGGTTGAATATGCTGATGGGCGAGTTGAATTGCTTGCCCCTGATTGTTGGCAGAGCTTACGGCAGGGTAATCAGCAAGCTTCGCAAGTAGGCTAGGTCTAAACCTGGTTCAATGCTATTGGATAGTTAACCTTCCCACTCCTCAATCTGAGGTTTTTCGCGCTGGGTGGTCAGTAGAATTCTAGCCCGATCTTTGTCTTCGGCAAAAATTAGACGAAAGTTATTTATATCTTCATCGGGATTTTCTTTACGTAGTTTCTTTACGTGATCCTTCGCCGCACGATATTCGTCGTGTTGCTCCTGTAGTTTAGGGGCAATGTTGTTATCTTCGGTCGAAAATCTATATACGTAATACGGCATGCTCAATCTCCAGCGTCCCCAAATCGGCAGGCGACAATATCACAGAGAATTGAGTGGTGTCGAGGTTCTGAGGCTAACCAGCACTTGCTGCGCTAGCGGCCTTACGAGCCCAGTAATCGGACTGAATCGGGTCATACTCCAACCCATACCAACCTTCATTATAGGCCTGTGAGAGCAGTTGCTGAGCTTGTGCGTTGCCATTACGAGCAGAGGCACTAAACAGCTCCACTGCCTTTTCGTAACTTTTCTCGACTCCTCTACCTGTTGTAAAAAGTATGCCAAGATTAGTCTGAGCTGCGTTGTTTCCTTGGCCTGCAGCTCGATGTAGCCACATTGCCGCCATTTCAGCGTCTCGTTCAACACCCAAACCTAATGAGTATAAGAAACCCAGACTGTTCTGTGCTTCGGGCAAGCCCTTGCTAGCGGCATCGCGGTACCAGCGCGCAGCTTCCTTAATATTGGGATCAACGCCATAGCCATACTCATACATGACACCAATCAAATACTGAACCTTCAGCTCCTGCCTGTTATAGGTTTGCTTAGGCTGAAATGGAAGAATCTCAGCTGTTTGTTGTGTTAGCACTGTCATTGTTCAATCCTCTTACGACATTATCTCACCGCAATTTACTATGAATAACTAACAATATCTGTGCCAAGAACAGTTATTTCTTTAAAAACATAGCGTTAAGAGATAAAAATAACTAAGGAGGTGTTTTATACTATGACATTTTACGTCACAAATTGCCGTATTCAGCGAAAATCTAAGCTGACTTTTCAGTAAAAACCCTATTTATAAAGTCTTTTTTAACCATAGCAGGCGAGCAGCTCACCTGCGTAGCCGCGTCGCGTGCCCTTACAGCTAATTGTCCGGCGAACTTTAAAATGCGTGCAAACTGCATCGCGATAAGCTTCTTTTGTGAACGGCGTATCATGATTAGAAATAATCACACTTACTCCACGTGCAGCTAATTTCTGAGCTTGCTCAGCCAATGCCAATTGTTCCGCCTCACCAAATCCACCTGCACTATATGATGTAAAATTAGCTGTACTTGTGAGGGGCACATAGGGTGGATCACAATACACAACATCACCGCGCCGAGCTTTACGCATTGTCTTCAGGAATGACTCGTTCGTAAAACGTGCTTGCTGAGAGCGTTTTGCAAAATACTGCATTTCTTGGCGTGGGAAATAGGGTTGTTTATAACGACCAAACGGCACATTAAAACCACCACTGTTATTGTATCTACAGAGCCCGTTGTATCCATGACGATTCATGTAAATAAACAGCGCCGCCTTTAAATAAGGGTCATCTGTGTTGTTAAATTTTTTACGGATCCGATAATAAGCCGTTTCATTATTATTTTTAGCAACAAAAAATTGCTCAACGTAATCAATAAAACCATCTGCTTCATCTTGGAGACTTGTATAGATGTTGATCAAATCAGCATTATTATCATTTAGTACATTTAAACGATAATCCGTATTCAAAAATAATGCTCCAGAACCTGCAAAGGGTTCAATTAATCTTTTACCCGGTGTTAATAAGGGACGAATACGATCCAAGAGACGGTATTTATTACCTGCCCACTTTAAAAAGGGTCGCGTCACTAAACGCTCACTCATAATCTTGCCCATCGTGCACAATGCACAGTGACCTTTTGCAATATGCAGAAGCTTTTTTATCATTATTTTTTAACATTTTGATCATTCTATACTAAAAACAGTTGCTTAGGTAATTCTAGCCTGTATGGCACAGAGCTTGCGATAACTATTCTGTACGACCACCACAATAGGAGAACTACCATGCAACAAAAAAAGCTAAAAATAGTTTTATTCCTCACAACCTTTGCAATTATAAACCAAGCACACGCCGGTCTTCCGGATGCATTAGCAAAACATTATCCGTCAGTAACAATACAAGAGGATCAAATTCAGCTACGTGCTCCACATCTTGCAGAGGAAGGCAAAGTTGTGCCAATTAAAATAGGTTCTGTTCATTTGCCAGATAAAAATGTGCATATTACCGAAGTCAGCTTTTATTCTGAAAATAATACGACTTGCCCACTGTCAAAATATCAACTCAGCCCTCGCATGCTTGGGGAAGGCCTTGGCACGCACGTAAAATTACCTTCGACAACCACCGTGCATGCTATTGCCACACTCAGTAATGGCGACGTTATCAGTGGCAGCCGAAAAATCAAAGTCACCATCGGTGGATGTGGTGGCGGTAGTGTTATTCCAAGCGGTGCTTCGGCTGGGGATTACTGCCTTAATAAAAAGACCATCACTCAATAACTAAAACTCACTTCCCTCGTGGCAATATTGTCGGGTGTACAACATGCACCCGACCTTTTTAAAGGAACTAACATGTCGAATTTAAAACTATTAGTTACATTACTTTTATTACTTATTAACAATTTCGCGATTGCTGCTTTGCCTGATGTGCTTGCACAACACTATTCACCAGCCGTTATACTGCCGCATTACATCAATATCAAAGCTCCGAAAATTGCAGAAGAATCCAGCCAGGTGAGTATCAGTGTTGAATCTATCCAACTTTCTGAAAAAGAAAGTTATGTTACAGATATCAGTTTTTACTTATCTCACGATCCCAAGACGGCTGTCGCACAATACAATCTTACCCCTACAACGTTAGCTGAAGGACTTAAAGTACGTCTTCGTATGTCGTATGGTAAGAATATACTCTATAGTGTTGCGCGTCTTAGCGATGGTTCAGTCATCAGTGGTGAGGCAACTATAAAAGTCGTCCGTGCTTGTAATGGCGGGTCTTAAAATATCCGTTAATTGATAACTATACACATTTGTTTACTTTTTATGGGTGTGCCTTGCTGTAAAATAGCTACACTTAATTATTATTTTATTTAGGTTATCAATAGCCCAATGTTATTGCGTCACTACAAAATATTCTTTTTCTTAAGTTCACTGGTTATTCTCAGCCAACTGACCGCTTGTAGTACCTATGACACCGTTCGTGTTGTCACTAGCCGGGACCCCGGTAAGGCATTAGAACAAACCGCCAAAAATCGCGTTCAATCCTATAAACACAATCCATTTGTGTTGGCTAAGGACGTTCGACGTCTTATTAATGCTCTTAAAGGTAACGTTGATCGTGAGTGGGGGAAAAGAAATCGTCAGCTTCCTAGCCCACACCGTTTTGTGAAATACACTCAAAATTATAAAAGTCGTGCCATCATCGATTTTGACAGTGGAAAAATTCGTATTGAGACCGTTGCAACGAAACGACCGTTGCAAAGCCTGCATAATGCCATTGTCACCACCTTGCTCACACCGGATGACCCGCGTTCAGTCGATCTGTATACCGATCATGTTGTGGAATTAAAAGGGCGGCCTTATTTAGCTGGTTTCGTGCGCAATCAGCATGGCCAGTATATTAACAATCCTGAGCATGCCAGCCGTTATGCTGATTATTTAAGCAAATATAAACTCAAGCGCCGTACCATTGCTGTTGGAAACAAAAAACAATTATCCTACAACGTAAACTTCAACATGGTTAGTGATCATGCTGATATTCGGGCGCGACGATATGCTGGCTTAGTCAGCCGTTATGCAAGCCGATACAAACTCAATAAAAGTCTTGTTTACGCGATTATAAAAACCGAGAGCAACTTCAACCCCTACGCAACCAGTGCCGCGCCCGCTTATGGACTCATGCAGTTAGTACCAACATCAGGGGGCCGTGATGCATTTCGGTATGTGAAAGGTCGCGATCAAATTCCTTCGAGGCAATATTTATTTAATGCAAAAAATAATATTGAATTAGGCTCTGGCTATTTAAATATTCTTAACACCCGCTATCTAAAAAATATTCACAACCCCTTATCACGCGAGTATTGCACTATTGCCGCTTACAATACAGGTTCGGGGAATGTACTACGTGCCTTTCATAAAAATCGCGAACGTGCTATTCGACGCATTAATCGCATGCCACCAGCTGATGTTTATAAGCACTTGCGCAATAAATTGAAATATCACGAAGCACGGCGTTATCTGTTAAAGGTCACTGAAGCACAGCGACAATTTGTTCGGTTATAGAAATCTAATAATAATGAGAGGGAGAGAGATACTGTCGCCACTGAACAGTAGCGATAAAAATTAAAATAAAACGCCTGTTTTCTTAGCCGTCGGCGGCTTGGCGTTTTACATTCAAATCAAGGAAGTTCCATGCATCAATATTCACGATGTGAAGTGACCCATCGAGATATTCAATCATTACGCGAGATAAACTGCGCTCAGATACCAGCAACAAGCGGACCTTCATTAATTTTCCAGTCTGGTTCAAATACCATGAACCCACAACTGGTTCTTGTAGTATAGACATTGCTTTTACTTCTCCTTGGTGTTGCTATTATTATCCTTAAAACATCGTCCTTGCTTTACTGCTTTCCCTTTCGAGTACTTCTACTACTCTGGGTAATATTCCACCCAGTTTTGTCCTCCACGAACAAATAAATAAATCCTGCTAACTTTTAATAAAGACACGCAAACATCATTTTTTATTTTTCTGCTTATTCTTATTATCGTCACAAGTTTTCAAACACCTGCATTGTCCTTATAAAAAGTACATCTCAACAGGATTACAAAACCAATACTACTTTTACTCAACTCTTGTTACACAACCAATTCATTAAGAGCAAGGGAGCTTGTCGTATTCGCGTTGCACAGCCCGAGCCGCTTTATGTTCTCCACTCACTTAATTGCAAGTGAGAAGATTGTAGGCTAGGCGTAGTGCTTTTCAGAAAGCGCAGCGTACATTAAGTACGTGAGCATTTAAGAAAAGTGCTACAACACCGCCTACGGTTTTCTCACGCAGCTATTAACCGCATTTTGAGTCACCGCAGTTCAAACACGTCATACAACCATCCATCTTAATCACTGCTTTAGTTGTACACTTACCGCAAAGCTGTGAGCCTGCAGGAAAATCACTGCTCTTACTTTCCTGTTCAACTATGCTATTTGATGCTTCAAACTGAGCACGTTTTTCTTCTACCAATTTTTTCTGATGCTCATCTAGCGCATCATCTTTTAGCATACCTATCATGCGTAAGTGACATTCAATCGCATCGCCAATTTCTGCGACCAAAGATGGCATGTATTTGCCACCCTTCTTAAAGTAGCCACCGCGTGGATCGAAAACTGAACGCAGTTCATCCACGAGGAAAGTCACATCGCCACCTTTACGGAAGACAGCCGAGATAATGCGCGTCAGTGCCACAATCCATTGAAAGTGATCCATGTTTTTTGAGTTAATAAAAACTTCAAATGGACGACGCAGTTGATGCTCTGTTCCTTCATTAAGAATGACATCATTAATCGTTACGTATAAAGCATGCTCTGATAATGGCGTTTTTACTTTGTACGTTGAACCAATCAACATTTCCGGCCGTTCCAGCTTTTCATGCATGTGAATGACGTCTGCCGTTGATAAAGCTTCATCCACTGTTACTTCTGGCACTGGTGCTTCTGGCTCTTGTTCTTTTGCTACTTCGTAGCTGACAATCTTGTTACCGATTTTAATAGACATGTTTTTTCTCCTTATCGCAACGCGGCCTAGAACTTGCCGTAGTAGCCTTCTTTAAGTGCATCATAAAGATTCGCTGCGGTATGCATTTCCCCGTCATACTCAATTTCTTCATTACCCTTCACTTCCACGACACTGCCATCTTCTAGCGTGAAACGGTATGTGGTGTTTTCCAAGTCATCTTCTTTAACTAATACGCCCTGGAACGCTTCAGGGTTAAAGCGGAATGTTGTGCAACCCTTAAGCCCTTTCTCATAGGCATATAAATAGATGTCTTTAAAGTCTTCATATGGAAAGTCAGTCGGCACATTGGCTGTTTTAGATATTGATGAATCAATCCACATTTGTGCAGCCGCCTGAATATCTACATGTTGCTTTGGTTTAATATCTTCTGCCGTAATAAAGCAATCAGGTAGCTGTTCATCCGGATTATCCGAATATGGCATCGCATTCTTATTCATTAACTCGCGGTAGGCGAGCAATTCAAATGAATATACATTCACTTTTTCTTTCGTCTTCTTGCCTTCACGAATGACGTTGCGTGAATAATGATGTGCAAATGAAGGTTCAATTCCGTTACTGGCATTATTTGCCAATGACAAAGAAATCGTCCCTGTTGGTGCAATTGAACTGTGATGTGTAAATCGCGCACCTTTTTTTGCTAGTTTATCAACTAGCTCCGGTTCATATTCTGCGACACGTTGCATGTAGCGGCTATATTTTGCATGCAGCACCTTGCCTTTCAGTTTGTCACCAATTTTAATGCCATCATCTTTCATTTGAGGACGCTGGCGTAACATTTGCGCAGTTACCTCAAACTCTTCATTCATAACCGGCGCAGGACCTTTTTCTTCCGATAGTTCCAATGCCGCTTTCCAACCGGTAACGGCAAGCTCACGACTTACACGTTCAGTAAAACTAACGGATTCTTCGCTGCCGTATTTCATGCCTAACATCGTGATAGTTGAACCCAGACCAAGGAACCCCATACCGTGGCGACGCTTGCTTTCTATTGCCTCACGCTGGCCCTGTAAAGGTAAGCCATTAATCTCAACAACATTATCAAGCATACGAGTGAAGACATTGACAACTTTATTGTATTCGTCCCAATCAAAGGTCGCCTTATCCGTAAATGGTTCACGTACAAATTTAGTCAGGTTAACTGAGCCTAGTAAGCAAGAACCATACGGTGGTAGTGGCTGTTCACCACAAGGATTTGTCGCACGGATATTTTCACAAAACCAGTTATTGTTCATTTCATTGACTTTATCAATGAGGATGAAACCCGGCTCAGCATAATCGTAAGTGGATGACATAATCACATCCCAAATACGTTGGGCGCGCATGGTTTTATAGATCTTGCAGCATACGAGTCCTTCTTTATTCGTTAGGTAACTACCTTGCACAGGCCAGTCACGCCAAAGCACTTGTTCAGGATTATTGGTATCAATGCCATCAGCCTTGGCTTCTTCTTCCGTGATAGGGAAAGCAAGTGGCCAATCACCGCCTGTTTTAACGGCTTCCATGAAATCTTTAGTCACTAACAATGACAAATTGAACTGACGCAGACGGCCGTCTTCGCGTTTTGCCTTCACAAAGTCCAATGCATCTGGGTGGCCTACATCGAATGTTGCCATTTGTGCGCCGCGACGACCACCGGCTGATGAAACGGTGAAACACATCTTGTCGTAGATATCCATGAACGACAGTGGCCCCGAAGTATAAGCGCCCGCACCTGATACATAGGCCCCTTTAGGGCGGAGCGTCGAAAATTCATAACCAATTCCGCAACCCGCTTTCAGTGTCAGCCCGGCTTCATGAACCTTACCAAGAATGTCGTTCATTGAGTCTTCGATAGTGCCTGAGACGGTACAGTTAATAGTTGATGTAGCGGGCTTATAAGCCTGTGCGCCTGCATTTGAGATGATTCGACCAGCTGGGATCGCACCATGACGTAATGCCCAGACAAACTGCTCGAAACATTCTTCACGCTTGTCTTCGTTCTCAACGTCGGCAATCGCGCGTGCAACGCGTTGATAAGTCGCATCGATATCTGCATCAATGGCCACCTCGTCCTTGGTCTTTAAACGGTATTTCTTATCCCAGATATCTTCCGAGGCATCTTGTAAGGGGATCTGCCCCACACTTGTTGCCACGGCCTTAAGATGCGCGCTGTTTGCTGTCATTGATGGTGTCGCTCCGCTTTATTTCATCATTATTTTAATTATTTGTTTTTTTTACCGCTTTTTAGCGGTTTTTTGTGCAATACCCCCTCTGGGATAGCATGCACTATATCTTGTGGTAAAGGGGTAATGTAAACACTATATAGGGGGGCGTCAACGACTTTATGAAAGTTTTGTGAAACGGTTCAAATCACCACATATTTTTTAATTTATAAGAATAAAACCTATAAAAAATGAAGGTATTTAACTTGAAAATAACCCAGGCATGCCCATTTCTTAAAATACAGTTGGTGATTTACCGTGGCCAATTAAGTGTGAGCGAAAACTAGTAAAATCTATCACTATTATTAAGGAGGGCAATCATGTCACTTATACGCTACCAACCATGGAGTAACCTCAACCGTCTACAACATGAGTTGAGCCAGATGTTTGATCTACCTGCACAACAAAGTGCTGATGAAGCCATTAACACCAGTGATTGGAGCCCAGCCGTGGATGTAAAAGAAGAGGAGAAACAATTCCTAATCCATGCGGACTTACCCGGTGTTGACCCGAATGACATCGAGGTGCATATGGAAAATGGCATGCTTACGCTCAATGGTGAACGTGAATCTGAAAAGAAAGATGAACACGAAGGCTACAAACGCATTGAACGCATGCGCGGCACCTTCTTCCGCCGTTTCAGCCTGCCAGACAGTGCCGATGGCGATGCCATTTCAGCAAAAAGTAAAAATGGTGTGTTAGAAATCACCATCCCGAAAAAGGCGACTGAACAGTCACGCCGGATTTCTATCGACCACTAGTCCACCAGAATAATAGAGGCTTCAAACGGTGGCGTAGCGTAGGTATGCTACGCCACCCAAATAGCCTACTCTAAATTATCCAAATACTATCTTAAAAGGTACGACCATGCAGATGTTTCGCCAACTTGTCATTCTTTTCTCGGCTCTATTGATATTGACCTCACCTGCTCAAGCTGGCCTGCCATTCTCAGCCGATGGTAAAAAACTGCCGAGCCTTGCCCCTATTCTTGAACGCAGTACGCCTGCTGTGGTTAATATCTTAACCCGATCTACGGTACAAGTTCGCAGAAATCCGCTACTCGATGACCCCTTTTTTCAGGATTTCTTTAATCTACGGCCACAACGCAAACGTGAAACCCAAGGTCTTGGTTCAGGCGTCATTGTCGATGCAAAACAGGGCTACATCATCACCAATAACCACGTGATTCAGGGTGCCGATATTATTACTGTGACCTTGCGTGATGGTCGGCAACTTGATGCCAAGCTAGTCGGTACCGACCCGGACACCGATGTCGCTGTCCTCAAGGTTAACGCTGATAACCTAACCGCCCTGCCTCTCGCTAATTCTGAAAAATTACGCGTTGGTGACTTTGTTATTGCCATTGGTAACCCCTTTGGTCTCGGACAAACGGTTACCTCAGGCATTGTCAGCGCCTTAGATCGTAGTGGTCTGGGAATTGGGCGATTCGAAGACTATATCCAAACAGATGCCTCCATTAATCCCGGAAATTCTGGTGGCGCATTGATTAATCTTCGCGGCGAACTTATCGGCATTAATAATGCCATCTACTCTCGCACAGGTAACAATATTGGTATTGGCTTTGCCATCCCTATCAATATGGCACGCGATATTATGAGCCAACTTGTTGAGAGCGGAAGCGTGCAACGTGGTCGCCTCGGCGCGCAAGCTCAGGATCTAACGCCCGAACTGGCTCAAGCCTTCGATCTTGCTGAAAATTCTCGAGGTGCTGTGGTTGTAAAAGTAATTCCTAACTCGCCCGCCGACAAAGCCGGTCTGCGTATTGGCGACGTCGTTCGCGCGGTCAATAAAAAACCCGTCCACAAAGCAGACGACCTACACAATGCCATTGGTTTGCTACGCGTTGGCACGATAGTCGAGCTAACAATACTGCGTGACTCTAAACAACAGATAATTACTGCAAAAATAGCCAAATCGACACAAACCAAAATCGACGCAAGTACATTACATAAGCGCCTCAGGGGTGCGGAATTCTCCAACCTGGCCGAAGATCATCCCGCCTACGGACAGCTTGAAGGCATTGTTATTTCTCGCGTAAAACAACGTAGCCCTGCTGCTGCCGCTGGCTTACGCAAGGGTGATGTCATTACTCGAATCAATCGCCAAATTGTGACGTCGCCGAAACATGCTCAAAAGCTCGCTAAACTAAATAAACGCGGCATCCGTCTATCTATTATTCGTGGTCGTCAGACACTCTCGCTAACCCTGCAATAATTATATTTCTGTTACTGCAATGAATGCCGTAGGGCTAACTTCAATCTACTCACGACAGTGGTTCTGTACTCGGATGTATCTCACTGTCATTTTGCCAAATTGCAGCTACACCAGCCGCTAATATCCGACCGTCTTCGGTTTGTGTGCCCAACTGTAGCGGTTGCGCCATGCCGGGTAGTACTTGATTGATTAAATCAGCAATTCCTTCGGCCTGCATATCTTCTGTGTGAAGTGATACCCATATGCCTCGACAATCAGGTGTAATCAACCGTGGGAGATATTTAATCAGTGGTTCAAGGTCGCCACGAATATCCCAGACCTTGCCTTTGCCCGCACGACCGAAACTTGGTGGATCCATGATGACCATGTGGTAACGCTGGCCATTGCGCACCATTCGTTCAACATAGCTCATAACATTTTCTTTAATGAAGCGTGCTCCCTGTTCACCCACATTAAGACGCGCAAGCTCGAGTTGTGATGCCTGTGCATCAACATGTGTCACTTGCGCACCAGCCCTCACCGCCGCGAGCGTTGTGCCGCCGGTTCCGGAAAACAGGTTCAACACTTTCAGATCATCCATGTAATTACAAGCTGCCAGCCTTTCCTTGACCCACTGCCAGCAAGTAACATGCTCAGGGTATATACCCACCTGACCACCTTTCCCTAACCGACAGTGCATCAATTGATCGGCCATTGTGATTACCCAGTCAGTTTCTAATCCTTCACGCTGTGCTTGCCACTCGCCGTCTGTTACGCGCGTACCGCTGTAAACCCAATCAGCTTGCCAATTAGATAGCACCGGTTTGGTATCAGCATGTGGAGCTGGCCGATCAATAATAAATTTACCGAATCTTTCCAGCTTCCGCCCTGCGCCGAAGTCGAGCAACGCGTAGTCATTTAAAGGGCTTCTAACAGCTGACTGTTTCGTCATGAGGGGATTCAATCTTGATAAAGAAAAATAACAATAATGAACACAATAATTTTTAATCGTAGCGTATTCAAATCTACAAGCACATTTTCACTGCGATACACATTAACACAATGATACGCCCCTTACCGATAAAACCCGTTATGTATATTCCTTGCTTATCTGGACCATTTCACCATCTATGACCTCCCTGATCCTTAGCAACTTGGAGACACAGCAACGAAATAACCGACTATTTCTCTATGCTAAATCTCCACCGGGTAAGCTAACAGAGCTGGTATATCACTAAAAAATGAACTCTAACGTTTGAAAATACTCTATATGGTCTATACTTAGTACAAATTATCATAATAAATAGCTTAAAACTCATTGGAAAAAGAGGCAGGAACATGAAATCACTTTTGTCATTATTCACTATCGGGCTGCTGCTAAATATGGGACAAGCCCTTGCTGCAGAACCGATTACCCTCAAATGGGTTGGCTGCGGTATCTCTAAAAAAGCATTCATGAAGGAACTTGCTGCTGGTTACCAAAAGAAAACCGGTGTCATTATTGATATACAGGGTGGTGGCGCAACACGCGGTATTCGCGCAACATCCGCCAACGACTCAGACATGGGCGGAAGCTGTCGTTATAAAATAGGCAGTGCGGCAGAAGAAAGCCGCGCCATACTCGAGCCTGTCGCATGGGATGCACTCGTCGTGATTGTTCATCCTGATAACCCTGTTCAAAACATCAGCTTTGACCAAATACGTGGACTGTATCTTGGCAAAATCACTAATTGGAAGCAGCTTGGTGGTAATGACGCCCCGATTCGCTTAATGGCCCGCAAAGGCAAAATATCAGGTGTCGGTCGTGCTCTGCGTAAACTGGTTTTCGCCAACTACAATCAGGAATTCAACGCCACAGAATTTGTTAAGTCATCTGGCCCATTAGAGAAAGCCGTGGTTAAAGACGTCAATGCTATTGGCGTCACCGGTATCAGTTCTGCTCGTAAGCGTAAGGTTAAAAATCTTAAGCTTGATGGTAAAGAACCAAGCTACGAAAATATTCGAAAAGGTGAATACGGCCTTTACCGCCCTCTCTACCTTGCAATGAATCGGAGCGGAAAACAGTTCGGCGAGGTGCAAAAATTCATTAAATACGCCCACAGTCGTGAAGGTCGGGATATTATCCGCAATAATGGTACCGTGCCTTATTTAGAGGCACTTAAGCTTGTACTTACACAGGTCAAGCAGGAAGAACGTGCCAGTGAACGTGGTCTATATCGTAATTAATCAGACATGTCATGATTATTCTAAAAGGCTCCCTTCTGGGAGCCTTTTTTATTAGCCGTATCGTTAGTGCAAAATATGCTTATTTATATTAAATTGTGATTTACTCTCAGGGCGCTCAATAAAACCGTGTGCCCATGTAGTTATGGTTCATGAAAACATGCACTATTACCGTAATGGATTGTTGTCTGCCTATACCTAGGTATGTATCTTCTTTCGTTGAAAAGGAAATCGGATGCAAGCTGAAATCCATTTAGCTGATAACGTCGCCAGTATTATTCTTCTGTTACTCATTGCCGCAGCAACATTAGCAATAAGTAAGCGCATTAAATTACCCTTTAGCGTCCTGCTGGTTATCGTTGGTATCGTATTTGCCACATTAATAGACACCTATCCTGAACATTTACATTTCTTAAACGGGGTTAGTTTATCGCCTGACCTGATTTTGTATGTTTTCTTACCCACGCTTATTTTTGAATCTGCTTACAATCTTGATGCGCGACAGTTATGGCATAATTTACTTCCGGTGCTGACATTAGCAGTACCTGGCCTGCTGATCTCTACAGTAATTATTGGAACCATTGTTCATGTCACGACACCAATCCCTCTGGTATTTTCCCTCTTGCTCGGCGCAATTCTTAGTGCAACAGATCCTGTCGCCGTTATTTCTTTATTTAAACGCTTAGGTGCTCCGGAACGACTTACCATCCTTGTTGAAGGCGAGAGCCTCTTTAATGATGCCACCGCCATTGTATTGGCTAAAATATTATTATTAATTGCTATCGCAAGTAGCGGTGCACAAACTAACAGTGTCTTTTCTGGATTAACGGATTTCTTATTTGTCTTTCTTGGCGGCTTATTCGTCGGCGTGTTACTTGGCTGGTTAACCGGTTTATTGTTGGGGACAGTGCATAGCGATCCATCCATAGAGATCACATTAACCACGATCCTTGCATACGCCTCTTTTCTTGTCGCAGAAGAATGGCTACATGTAAGCGGAGTCATGGCAACGGTTGCAGCTGGGTTAATGCTTGGTAGTTGGGGGAAACTCAAGGTATCTGCATCAGTGCGCAGCTACGTCCATCATTTTTGGGACTATATGGGTTTTGTTGCGACCGCGCTGATCTTTATCATGGTAGGTATGCGTGTAGAATTCAGCAGCATCGTAAATAGTGCTGATATTCTTGGATGGGTTTTATTAGCCATGTTTTTATCACGCGTCATCATCGTATACAGCCTGATCCCACTTGTTAACCGCCTACCTCATAGCCAGGTCACTAGTCGTGCTTACCAAACAGTGATGGTGTGGGGTGGCCTACGTGGTGCTATTGCTTTAGCGATTGTACTTAGCCTGCCAGAGTTTCCTTATTTCGATACCTTTGTGGCGGTTGCTATGGGTGCTGTTCTTTTCACTCTGCTCGTACAAGGGTTGAGTATGGAGTGGCTGGTACATAAACTTGGTTTAGATAAACCTCCGATCGCTGATCAGGTCGCTCAAGCTATTGGTGATGTCTCTGCTAATAAACATGCACTTTCACGTTTACCTGAACTTCACTCAGGTGGACAATTCGATAGCAAACTCATACATCAATTACACCAACAATGTGAAAAAAATGTACATCGTTCCGAACACCACTTGAGTTTACTACGCAATAAGCATCTTACTCATCAAGATGAAATAAATCTCATCACACTACGTTGTTTTGCAATGGAACAAAATAATTACATTGCTCTGTTTAATAATGGCCACCTCAGTGAATCTGCATTACGAGATATGTTGCCTTTGCTATCCATGCAAATAGAGTCTATTCGCTATCAAGGCAAGTATCACTCTGTTGCACAAAACCGGCTACCTAGGCGACGTGCCTTCAAGGCTTTCATTCATCTACTGACAATCTTGCCGGGACTATCAGGCTTTGCAGAAAAATTACGTCTCCGTGCGATTGCTCACGAATACGAAATTGCCTGGGCACATGTTCAAGCATGCGCTGAAGTGATCGACTATCTAAAGAATATCGAAAATCATGATAATTCTTCAAAAACGAGAATCGACACGATCATCGGTCAATATGAACGTTGGCATGAATATGCCAAAACAACCATTTCGCAAATGAAAGAGTTATACCCTGAATTCGTTCATACAATGCAAGAACGTCATGGTCAGCGTTTAATTTTACATGCTGAGATGCAATCGATTAAGCGACGCGAAAATCGAGGTGAGATTTCTTCCGCCGTTGCCCAGTCTATGCTAGATCGTCGCCAACAGCACCTCTGGAAGCTCAGTACGGAAGATACTCGTAGCCTCGTGCTAACACCGGAAGAATTGCTTTATAAGGTTCCTTTCTGCAAACAACTCAGCAAATCAGAATTTAATACTGTTGCTTCACATATGAAGAGGCTTAGCCTCTCAGCACAGGAAACGGTTATCCAGCAAGGTAGCCGCGGTGATTGCTTGTATTTACTGGCACGGGGCCAGGTTCAAGTTAGTCGCGAAGATAAAGGCCAATACCAAGAACTCGCTATATTGTCTGCCGGTGATTTTTTCGGTGAAATGGCCCTTTTACACGATGTTCCTCGTACCGCGACCGTAAAAACGATCACCCCCAGCAGCCTATATACCCTGAAACGACGTGATTTAAAGCAGGCCATGCTGTCTTATCCCGGGATCCGATTGGCCCTAGAGCAAGTTGATAAGGCTCGTCAGGACGCATTAGACTAGCCATCCTCTGTGCATAATGCTTAAACCAAACTGCTAATACAGCGCGCAAAGCCATTAAAAATGAGGTAAAATGCGCGCTTTTACGGCATCGGCCGTTTACGTAAACGTAGGCTTGAGTTTCAAGGTATGAGCGATCAGCAGTTACACAACCTAAATGTCCTATCACAGGACTTGCTTCCAACCCCTGCCGAAGTAAAACAGGCACTGCCACTGACACCCTCAGCGGAGCAGACCGTACTTGCTGGGCGTGAAGCTGTACAACATATACTCGATCGCCAAGACCCTCGCTTATTTGTCGTTATAGGCCCTTGCTCTATACATGATCCAGATGCGGCCCTTGTTTATGCCGAGCGCTTACAAAAGCTAGCCGCTGAAGTGAGTGACACGCTCTACATCATCATGCGTGTCTACTTCGAAAAACCTCGCACAACTGTGGGCTGGAAAGGCCTTATTAATGATCCCTTTATGGACGATTCTTTTCATATTGAGAAAGGTTTGTACAAGGCGCGTGAACTATTACTGAACCTGGCTGAAATGGGTATACCCACAGCAACGGAAGCCCTTGATCCTATTAGTCCACAGTACCTGTCAGATCTCATCACCTGGTCAGCGATTGGCGCACGAACAACTGAGTCACAAACACACCGTGAAATGGCCAGTGGTCTTTCAACACCAGTTGGTTTTAAAAACGGTACGGATGGCAGCCTTGATGTTGCTATCAATGCACTGCATTCAGTATCACAACCGCATAATTTTCTCGGCATTAATCAGCAAGGCCAATGCACTGTTGTGAAGACCCGCGGCAATAGTTATGGCCACGTTGTGTTACGTGGTGGTGGCGGCAAACCTAACTACGATTCAGCACACATTGCTGAATGTGAACAAGCATTACACGCAGCTGATTTACCGTTAAACATTACTGTCGATTGTAGTCATGGTAATTCCAGTAAAGATCCTGCCAATCAAAGCAAGGTTGTCCAAAACTGTGTTGAACAAATCAATAAGGGTAATCAATCTATTATTGGCCTTATGCTTGAATCTAATCTTGGCTGGGGAAATCAACCGATTCCCGAAGATTTGTCTCAACTCAAATATGGTGTTTCTGTAACCGATGCCTGCATCGATTGGGAAACAACTGAAACATTGCTGCGCAATACCCATCAACAATTAAAAGATAAGCTTGCACATCGCCACTCGTCTTAAAAAATATTTTTTCAGTAAAGCTGGATTTTGCTATTGATGCACCTATACTATTTAGCACAATAATAGTCGCTGCCTAGTTAGCTTTATGTCTAAAACCGTCTTTTCCATTATTGAATCATCAATGCATCCTGATTTCTCAGCGCTTTATACGTCGCTAGATATAAAAGAGAAGCGTTTTAATTCTTTACGAAAAACCATTAATAATCTAAAACTAAAACCAGATTTTATTGTTGCTGAGTTTTTCTACGGCTATGGTAATAATTATGCAGGTGTTAATATTAGTAACCTCGATGTGATGCTTCATAGTCTTCCTAAATATTCAATTGACTCAAAAGTAATTGTGCTGGTAAGTAAAGAAGAAAGGCAATTTGCAGATAAACTTGCTACATTATTTCCATTACATGCTATTTTACAACTGCCTGTTTCAACGTCTGACATGCAAGCTACCCTATTGAAGGAATAATATGTTTCGACAACTGCGGATTTTATTTGCCATCGTCATTCTATTATTTGTTTCGGCCTCCGTTTACCTTACGCAGCAGCGTATAAGCAGTTGGCAAAATCCACTCAACGTCTACATATATCCGATAAACGCTGATGGTAGTCAAGCGACACAAAATTATATTGATCGTTTAACTGACAATCGTTTTGTAGATATCAGCCATTACATGTCTCAACAGGCAGCAACATATCCAAATATCACAGATGAACCTTTTATTCTTACTGTATCGCCACAAGTAGATTCTTTACCGCCCCCGCCACCTATTGGCGGCAACATCCCACAAATAATGTGGTGGAGTATGAAGCTGCGTTTATGGAGCTGGACACACAATACCGATCCAAGGCCCGCACCTGATATTCAGATTTATGTCCTCTATTATGATCCAAGCAACATTAATGAACTCCCCCACTCAGTCGGCTTAGCAAAAGGGCTTATTGGTGTTGTTCATGCCTTCTCCCGTCATCAATACAATCAATCGAATAACATCGTCATTGCGCATGAACTCATGCATACCGTTGGTGCATCGGATAAATACGACCTAACAAGCAGCCAACCCTACTACCCGATTGGCTATGCAGAGCCTAATAAGCAACCACTTTATCCGCAACGGCATGCTGAATTAATGGGCGGGCGTATTCCACTATCCCCGAACAGTTCGGAGATGCCTCGTAGTTTTTATAACATCACCATCGGCCCCATCACAGCCACTGAAATAAACTGGCATAATCCTTAACTTCACTATTCATTGCTATTAAGTAAAGGAAGTTGGGGTTAAATAGCTAGTAAATAGCCCTTATTTCATAAGACTTTCTCTGGCCAGATAATGTGATTGAAATATCATCGCCGACGTATCGGCCAAGAACATGTTCACCGAGTGGAGAAGAGCTTGTAATAAGGGTTATTTCTTTACCAGCAACTTTAAATTTAAGCCCACCAGCCAGTGGCCCCAAGAAAAAATATTGCTCATTACCTATATCATCTTCAAGCTTTATTAAAGCGCCTATTTCTATCGAAGAATGTTTATTAAAATTAATAACGCCAAGCAATGTAAATGCATTCAAGGCTGCTTCATATTCTGCAACACGCTTAGCTTGCCCATGTGCAAGATAAGATGCTTCTAAACCAAAGGTATCGTATTTATTCTCAGCGATACTCTCTTTGTCGGTTGCGGTATCGTGCGCCTGTCTAGCTGCATCAATTACAGCCGCACGGGCCTCTTCAAGCGCCTGAATAACCTTCTCGTATACTAGCGGCTTATCCATAGATAACGATACAAGACATATTACCTAATAATCGCCGGAACATATTTAGATAGTGCGGCCTCGCTCACACCTTTAAATATAACTGAACGAATCTTGTACCAATAAACACCAAAGACAACGATAAATACGCCAAATCCGATGAAAATGAGCAATGTCATATTTTCTATATGTATCTCATTATTTTTGGCTAATTCTACAATCGCGTAAATGGCATAAGAAACACTGGATACTAATATCGCACGCCTATCAACATAGAGTGCGACCAAGAAAAACGCTATAAAAAATAAGATCACTAATAACTCTTTATAAGGTAATGAAGATATTTCTACCAATAAACTCACCATAACCCCGTGTACAACCATTGGCGCAGCAAGAAGATGAAGCCAAAATGCGGCATCACTTAAACGCGTTTGTCTTGCGACATCACGAGAATCAAACCACATTGCTACAGCAAATACAGCTAGACCGTAAACAATAATAAGATACTGAGCCTTCGATAGGTCCACATCAATTATTGCCGAAATAATACCAATCAGCCCTAATGCTATCGGCATTAATGTAAATGGCATCCTGTATCGCCAATAAAATAGTAAGGCTACGACTGTCGGTACAACGATATTCGCTAACTCAAAATCATTTTTCGACAACCCTATAAATTGGCTCGAAAAATACAATGTGGATATTAACAATGCAATACCTGGCAATGCCAAGCGACGCACCCTAACCAACCATTCAGTTGTTAGAATTAACACTAATACAGGGATTATTTTAAATGCTGTACTAAACTCAAACTGCGCAGTAGCAATTGAAACAAAGATAATTCCTAACGTAATAAAAATATCGCCAAAACTGCGAACAAACCGAAGTTGCTCTTCAGTATTACCGTTGACAGGATTTTTATTTTCATCAGCATCAAAATCAATCAACAATTCAACCTGCTCTTGACTAATAATGCCCTGCTCTGCGGCTTTTTCGAGTTTTTTACGATTCATAATTTTCCTAATGTGAACCTAAAGTTATTACGTTAAATTGTATCGAATACTCGCTGTTGAAACCACAGTATTGATGGGTAAGCTGCGATCCATATCCAGAAAAACCGATTTAAGCCAAATAAACACGCATTTGCGAAGTGAAAGCTTGCTGCTATAACCAGTGCAATTGTCATTGTAATACTCGATAACATTGACAGCGGGAATACCAATTCAAATATGATAACACTCCACGACATAAACAATAATAATCGCGGTGAATCAGCTAAGCCCCGTAAAGACTCACTCACAGGATAAGCAGAAAAATTAAATACATCAACCAATGCCTGGCCATTACGCCATTCTGGATTAATTACTTTCACCCAGCCCGAGATGAAATACGACAATATGAATTGAATAGCAAGATAGCCAAATGCCAGTTCACGCCACTGCAATACAGGCAAAAAGTGCGCTAAACATAAACAAGATAGAATCAATAAACTCATTCTATCTGCCCCACCATTATAAGGTCCTTGGAAACGCACTAACATTGCTACACCAAGAATAAACAGTGCTGCAATAACCCACTGCGTCTGAAACCCAAAAATAAGAAGAATCGACAGCAACAATCGAGGAATAAATATCAGCTGCTCATTTCTAAATCTTTTTATATGTTCTGCACTTTGCAGAACAAAGGCGAAACCGATCAGTATTTCAGTTACGCGAATAGCGAACTCAATATTCACTTGTTCATGTCTTCTACAATGGCTTGAGGTTGTGACTCATATTCTACTTTTTCCTTTAATTCATCACCTTCTCGATGGATAAACAGGAGTCGGAATTTCAACAGTGCCTCTTTGTCATTATCAGCCACTAATTCTGCCTTAATGCGTTTAAATATCTCTTTTTCACTGTGAGCTGTTGGGTTTTCTAACAACCGTTCAGCACAACTAACAAGAAACAATGACTCATTCCAAGTTGGGTTCCATAACATGCGCCTCAACATCGTTAAGAAAGATATATGCCCAGGCCGTGGTCTAAACTCTTGCCAATCGCTTGCATCATTTATCGATTTTATTATAGAAAATTGTATCCTTGGTGATGGTACAATCACATCAAAGAAATTCCACGAAGGAATCAGTGCAGGTAATAATAATTTTATAATCTTCCACATATTATATTATTTTTCTATAACTTCTTTTTGCCTATCAGCACCTTTCTTGATCACCTGCTCAACCCCTTTTGCCTTATCCATTACATTTTCGTGCCCTTCAAGGAGATGACTCTCTTCTTTACTTTCACTTCCAGGGTCAGTACAACCTAATATTAAAAATGATACAAAAATCACAGATAAATATACTCGCATTTTGTCATCCTCCATTATTTAATCTCGACTTCTTCTTCATTGATCTTTAATTCGACTTCATCACCATATCCTATATTCGGAATGTATTGGGTAATGACTTCAATCAATGATTTTGAATGAAAATGACCAATCTTTGTCTCTGGGTGAGGATAATAGACTAGGCCACCATATGTTTTTCTACCAAAAACAACCTCACATTTTGAGAAAGAAAAATCTTCTGCTGGATAACCTTCAGCCCACTGAACCGAACTTACAGTAAACTCTGGACTTACCATTTTGAATTGATAAGGGGCTATCGATAAATTAAGTGTCGCTGCATAATAACTATCAAGCTTCACTCCATGTTTATTAAAATATGGAGATTGCATTCTTATTGAGCTATCGGGGTATGGTGAGTCTTCTGCCCGACCTGAGGCTACTCTATGACCTTCTGTAACAATGGCTTTATAAGCGTGCATTTATCATCAGTATCATTAGTTATTTTTGATTATTACGTTATCACGCAAACATCTCTTTCGCTACACGCAATAAAAAGCCGCGCGACCTTTGCAGATCCGCGCGGCTTTTGTACTGTAAGAGGTCTGTTAAGGCTTCTTAGGTGTTTGGTATGGTTGTTCTTTTTGGAACGATTTCCATTCAGTTGTGTAACCAATAACGAACTGTCCAGGAACAACTTCTTTCTGTGTAGTTGTCACATATTCTGTTACGCCTGTTGGCACCTTAGGTCTGCAAAATTGAGCCATTATCGTATCTCCTAAATAGTTAATGCTTTATTTATATATTTGAGAGGAATTCAAAAAATTTGCCAGCTCCTCCCGCTTAATCTGGCGAAATTATACCCTTTTAACGCGTATAATGCGCCTTTTTAGGTATCACATGTCTCACTCCCCCTTGGGGATTTTCAACATCTCCCTTATAACGTGGGATGATGTGAATATGGACATGTAAAATACTCTGTCCAGCCGCTGGACCTACGTTCACGCCGATATTGTAGCCATCAGGCGTAAACTCCTTATCTATCAACTTCTGTTCTGCCGTTATTAACGCCATACAGGCAGCGACCTCTTCAGGCGTCAAATCGAAAAAGCTGGCGACATGGCGCTTCGGGATAACCACCGTATGACCTGGACTCACCGCATAGGTATCTCGGGCACTATATGCAAGCTCGTTATCTAGACTCACCCCTTGTGGATCAGTGCAAAATAGGCACGGATTATTGGGATCTCGCTTTTTTTCTGACGACAACCGTCACACCTTTCGTCTATGTTGATTAGCAGTCACTGATGGGCATTTTCACACCTTTCAAAACAAAAATATAATAAATAGTTCGTTAATAACCCCAAAAAAAGTTAATACAGTAATAATCTGTCCTACACGCTATAATATGCTGTTCTATTTATTATTTTCATGAGGAAACTATCTGTGTCATCTAACAAAGGTCGGGCATATTTTGGCATCTCTGGTTACCACTTTGACCCAGATGTCGTCACTAATTTCATCGGTATTGAGCCCACATCAACCAATGCTGCAGGTATGCGCGGTAGTCTGGATAAACCCGTAATTAGCTCATGGGAATTTTCAACAGAAACGTTAAATTCCGATACTCAAGAACTCGATATTTATAAACTTATCGATGATGAGATTCTGAAGAAGATTGAGCCCGCCAAGGACAAAATTATCGAAATCTGCAAAAATCATAACTTGTCACCACGCATAAGTGTGGAGCTAACCTTGTCGATTGATAAAGATGAAACATCGCCAGATGTTGGTTTTGGCGCACGGGTAATCAAATTTTGTGCTGAGATTGGAGCATTTATTAATATAGATTATAAACTTTCAGACCGAGTTTAGCTCCTCAGCATAAATCTGGAAATATTAATTAAGCCGCTGTCGTACCTGCGAGCTTTCTTGCCTGATTCAATTGCTCTTCACAATGCTTTACACAAAGTGGCTGTAAGGCATGCGGGAAACATTCCATGATTATCTCAAAATCATCAGCAACTTCATCTGCAAGTACTGAATCTTTTGATAATTCTGCTAGCTCATTTCGTGCAGTTGATTTGTTTACTCGGCAAAGTACTGACAGGTGAACAGGACGCTGCTGCTCCATACAAACTTTCCAACCCGTCTCATATGATCGTACTGCTTCTTCAAAACGATCTGGGTTCTCTTCTGATTCCGCGAGATTAAGCAAAACGGCCCCACAATTATTATGTGCTGCTGCTAATTCAACTGGATGATTGTCAGCATCGAGTTCTGAAATCGCATTTTTATAGGCAACAACAGCTTTCTGGAAAGTACGGTTACCTTTAAGAAGTACCCCGTAACTGTGAAAGCTCATACCTAATTGCAACATGATCAACTTCCACTCTTCTGGTGTATCTTTTTTTGTGTATACCAAAAGCGCTGCCGTATAAGCATCAATCGCCTTATTTAATGCTTTTGAATCTGATTCGAGACGTCCTAGTGCCTGCAGAGCTGTTGCTAAGTTCGCCTGTGTTACAGCCCACTCTAACGGAGAGTCTTCCTTTGTATATACTTTCAGTGCAAGTGAAAAACACTCGACCGCTTGCTGAAATACCTCAGCATCATGTTGCTGCTGCCCAATCGCGCCAAGAACATTCCCAAGTCGATTCTGCGTATCCGCCCAAGCCCCACAATCCTGCTTGCGGAAATCCTCTGTCAGAGTTGCTTTAAGTGCGTCGCGTAATGGTTCATAGATATTTGCACTGAAGCTGTGCTGTTCAAAATTACCACGTGTGTAAAGAAAATTATCTGCAACCGTCGTGCCCCTATCAGGCATAGCTAATTCCAGCGCTTCTTCATCTATCATTCCAAGTGAACTCGAAATGGCACGTTCAAGTTCATGGTTTACAGGGTATAAGAGGTATGGGCGAGAATAATTCATATTAAGATATCGTTTATTCTGCTTTATCAAGTATATCGTTTAAGTCAGGATCAGCATCAACCGCGCCACCAAGATCAACTTCTTCATCGGTGGCTTCACGTATTGTTAGCACTTCCAATATGAAAGTAACATCTCTACCACAAAGTGGGTTATTGCCATCTACGGTGAGTGTCTTGTCATCAAAGCGCGTGACGATAAAACTTTTCGGCTCACCTTTTTCATTCTCCATGGTGATGGTCATACCTATTTCACGGTATTCTTCTGGCACATTCTCAATATGATCAGTAAACACCAGCGATTCATCTCTCTCGCCATACAGCAGTCTGGTATCAACTGGCACTTCGATAATATCACCGACTTTTTTACCATATAGATGCTTGGTTACTTCTTCTGACATCACGTCATTGACGCCATGTACATAACCAATAGGATAATCGACCGTAATTAGAACGTCGCCGGTTTTGTCATCGACGACTTTATAATTTAGTTCGACGAATTTTTCGTCTTCAATGATATCGGACATATCTAATAAAACCTGTGTCTATTAATACTGTTTAAATCTATTTCTAAAATCTGGATGTTTAGCCGTGGTGTTTCTAAAAAAGTGTCGCGCCAAAAATTTTAACTTTCTCTTTTTCATAACCAAGTACCAATCGACCCAGCCATTCACCCTTACTTTTTTTATTGACCACTTTATAAAGAACGGTGACATGTTCACCACGACGTATCATACCCAGGTAGGAATAATCTTCTGACAAATTCTTCGCCAGATCACTTCGTGCAAACTGCTTACCCATTTCAACCTCATTTGCACCTTTCATAAAAGAAGCGGAGAAGTGTCGGGTGAAAGCGCCATAGTTCCCTTCATTTGAGTACTTAACAAGATCTGCCCACATTGGATGAGCATGCTCTAAAATTTCTTCATCTGTGTTTTCAATAATATTCATCTGTCTATCTCAATAAAATGTACCGTGCTCTTTATATGCTACCGATACCGCTGTAATACAAGTCCCTATATAGAAACTGGTATAGATAAAAAAAGGACTAACACCAAATGTTAGTCCTTTTTTATTATTCACAAATATTGCTTAACTGGCTTAAAAGTTCAAGCCAATCAAGCCTTTATTTGCTTAGTGGTGACCTTCTGCTTTCAGTTTAGCAAGATCCTTATCTTCGATATCACCTACCAAGTGGTACAGAGGCGCTTTCTCCATTGTGTACTCACCTGTTTTAGGATCACGACGAGATACTGTTAGTACATGCCAGTTGGCATCATCTAACTTCATTGCATCACCACGGTAGTAGTAACCAGGCCAGCGAGTTTCCTTACGGAACATCGTGTGCTGGAATACAGATTCAGAAGTAAGGAAGCGGTGCTTCAATTCCCATGCACGTAACAGTTCATGGATATCTTCAGCAGCTACTTTATCCAGATCTTCACCCAGAATAGCCATCTTCTTAAGACCAATGCTCAGAAGTTTGTCATTAGTCATGTAGTTCACACCGAAACCACCACAGTACTCATCCATCAATTTCTGTAGACGATCCAGACCCTGACGTGGGTTGATGTAGTTAGGGTTAACAGAACCAGCAACAATTTCGTTACGGCCAACAGTGTATGTTTCAAGTGGCTTGTAGATTTCTTCTTTACGGCGACTAATTTGAGCATCTGTTACACGGATACCTTCAGCCTTACCGTCGTCGATGTATTTACAAGCAGCTTTCGCAGACAAACGACCTTCAGTGAAAGAACCTGATGAGAATGCGTGTGGTGTACCACCTACCGCATCACCGGCACCGAACAGACCTTCAATAGTCGTCATACGGTTGTAACCCCAGAAGTATTCTTCTGGTGAAACATCTTCAGGACCTGAACACCAAGCACCACAACCTGTTGCATGTGAACCCATTACGTATGGCTCAGATGTTGTTAGTTCTGGGTTTTCGTATTTTGGATCAACGTCAGTTGCAGCCCAAAGTACCGCTTGACCAACGGTCATACCTAGGAAGTTATGCCAGCCAATTTCCTCAAGATGTGGATCTTGGAAGGCTTCCATTGTAACCATGTGGATAGGACCACGACCTGCATTCACCTCAGAGATGATTGCGTGGTTACGCAGACAAGTTGGAATTGGACGGTGTGTAGCGTGTGACGCTTCAGGATCCAAGTATTCTTTACCAACACGTTCTTGCAACTCAGGGAACCATTTTGATTCATACTCTTCGCCATAAGCATTTTGAGTATAAGTTTTAAGGTGTAAGAAGTATGCGCCAACTGGGCCGTAACCGTCTTTAAAACGTGCTAATACGATACGGTTTTCCATTTGTGTCATTTTCGCGCCAGCTTCGATCATAAGACCGTAAGCAGAACCCGATGACCATGGTGCGTACCAAACACGACCAGCACCTTCACCAACTGAACGTGGTTTAAAGATGTTAGAAGCACCACCCGCACCACAGATTACAGTCTTAGACTTGAATACGTGGTAGTTACCAGTACGCACGTTGAAACCAACAGCACCCGCAACACGGTTTTCTTTAGACTCATCCATTAATAAGTGAGTAACACAAACACGGTTGTATACTTTGTCAGCTGAGTTCTTAGCCGCTTCAGCAACGATTGGCTTGTATGATTCACCGTGAATCATAATCTGCCAGCGACCTTCACGCAGGTAAGTACCTGTGTCAGCATTTTTCATGATAGGTAGGCCCCATTCTTCAAACTGGTGAACAGCTGAATCCACGTGGCGTGCCATATCAAAGGCTAAATCTTCACGAACCATACCCATTAAATCGATACGTGCATAACGTACGTGATCTTCTGGATTGTTCTCACCGAAGCGAGTACCCATGTAACAGTTAATCGCGTAAAGACCCTGTGCTACCGCACCAGAACGATCGATGTTTGCTTTTTCAGCGATAACGATTTTCTTATCTTGACCCCAGTATCGTGCTTCAAATGCAGCACCCGTACCACCAAGGCCAGCACCAGCTACCAGGATATCGATATCGTCTTCAATAATTGTCTTGTATCCCATTAGTAGTAAACCCCTTCTTTAATTTCTAAGCCATTTGATTCCAACGTGGCTAATGCATTGTCATTCATAGCAACATATTTAGGCTCGTTAAATAACAACTCAGTGTCGACCACTGCTTTAGCTGGTGCTGGTTCACTAGCTAAATCATAGTGTCCCGAGCCCCAAGGCTTAGTTGTAATTGGTGCAAGCAATTCCATATCTTTCTTACCGTTACGGAACTTGATGCGCCAGGCAATCGTGCCTTTTTCTTCATCACGGTGTACTCGTACTGAGTGACCTAATGGAGCAAAATCAGCGTAACCGCGAACGTCAATTGCGTGGTGAGGACAAGCTTTTACGCATGAGTAACATTCCCAACACATGTTTGGTTCAATGTTGTAAGCACGACGTAATGTTTTATCGATGTGCATGATGTCAGATGGGCAAATGTCAACACACTGTCCACAACCATCACAACGAGTCATATATACAAAAGTAGGCATAATATTTTCTCTTATACTTTAATAGTTAAGTTTAACTAAATGATTAGTAGTGGTTTGGTGACTCACGTCTAATACCATCACCCATGTTTTCAGGATTCTTACCCATGTACTGCGGGATATCCGGGAATTTTCTCTGTACTTCTGGATCTGTTAAATCGAAATCTTGAGGCAGATTCAAATTGCCGCCATCTGCATGTGCAACGCGTTTTTGCAATGCTGCTGCAGGCTTGAAGAACATATGCGCAAACTTTGACCACATAACTGTTGAAAACAAGTACGTGTTTGAAATAATGAACAGCGCGAAGAACAATGTTGTCCAACCCATATCTGCTACTGCGCCACCGTTGCCAGTAGACTGCAAGTAAGACCAAAGCAAACCGAATGTTGCTGTTAATAGCAAAGATAAAATGAACATATCCGCCTTAACTAGGTGATACCATTTGGTACCTTCTGCTGCGACATCAACACGGATGAAGAACCAGAACCAGTAACCACCCACACAAAGCATCAATGCACCAATGTGCCAGAGTTGCGCAAAGATTACGTCAGCTGACCAACCGAAAATCATCACGGCAGTCGATACGACAAAGAGAATGAAACCATACATAGTTAACATATGTGAAAGTCTACGTTTCGTGTTAGCGAATTCTGCAGACGTTAAGATTTCGTTAGCTGCCACTCCAATGGCAAGACCGGCTTTTTCACCCGCACCTACAGAACGCTTGGCGTTCTTATTATTCTTTTCAGTATCTAGGGAAAAGTATTTGGCACTCTTTTTATGCATCATATCTAGCACAGTACCCAAGAACACCAGAACGGCCATTGCAATAATATAGCCTTGCTGGATGTCAGTAGATATTAATGCTGTCACTGCATCGAAGGGGTTGGTGTTGAACATATCGACACTTCCTCAATTTTTAGTTCTATCGTTATTAAATATGAAGAGCAGGAGGTGTATTCACACCTACTAACCTTACTCGTACGGTTCTACCAACCTGGCGAATCTGTCGCAGCTCCTTCCTTTTCTGCCCGTTTTTGCTGGACATTGGATAGGACCATCTTCAGGCATGGTCGAAACAGGCGACAGTGTAAATGAAGAGACTACGAGAACCAAGTTAAAGCTGTTCATCTTTGGCAGTTATTGAGCAATTGTTTTTAATGACGCGATAAAAGTGATGGATGATAAATAAATTTTATTAACGACGATGCTAAATAACTTTAATAAACAACAAGTTACATGTAATCTGCCATAATCCTTCTGCTTATCCAAAACATACTTGTCAGTATAGAATATGCTTTGAACATGAACGTGAAACCGGCAAATTCCTTCTCTACCAACCGCTTTTATTGCTCCTCGGCCAGATCACCATTTTTTTAGAAAACCATTTAAAAAGATCGTACTGGATCTGTTTTTACATCTCATTTCGATCAAACTCGTATAACATACTGATTTATATGCTAATCACGTAAATATAACGATCTAATTTGAATAGCTATTGGTTCACCAATACACGCAGCGAGACAAAACCGCAACCTGAACAACTATCTTGGTTAATTCGTGGCTTTTCTCTATAAAAAGTGAGGGTGTCAGGGATAGGCCAGTGAACTTCATAAGCACCACATTCAGGGCCTTCGAATTCAAACCTGCCGTGAATGTTTAACCTGCGATGGCTTCGAGGGTATCAATATCTAAAATTTTAATATTACGATTTTTGATTTCTAGAATCCCTTCATCTTGCATATGCGCAAGCTGACGGCTCACTGTTTCAAATGCCACACCCATGTAATTACCAATATCTTGGCGCGTCATTGATAAGTTCAGGGTATTGTCTATTGCACCGCGTTGTT
>Ga0316207_10001289_pt1 | contig 31850 bp, 29 predicted proteins | sample 6weekpyrite_MG_FD_204943 | JGI IMG/M metagenome (GOLD analysis project Ga0316207, IMG submission 204943) | Microbial mat bacterial communities from mineral coupon in-situ incubated in ocean water Damariscotta River, Maine, United States -... | ecosystem: Environmental > Aquatic > Marine >...
ACACTTATTTTCAAATGGGTGTTTAAAAACGAACCGATAAGTGGTAAAACATTAACCAGTTAGTCTTTTTTATCAACTGTTTAAAGGTGTTTTATGATCATTGGCATTCCCAAAGAGTCGCTCAAAGGTGAAAACCGTGTTGCTGGCTCACCAAGCTCTATTAGTGCACTCATCAAGTTAGGCTTTACTGTTCAAGTACAAAAAGGTGCGGGTGTTAAAGCAAGCTTTACTGACCAAGAATATACTCATGGTAATGCCGAAATAGTTGCCAAGAAAAAATGTTGGCAAAGTGACATTATTTTAAAAGTAAATGCGCCAACATTAGATGAAGTTGCTGCCATGAATGATGGCGCAACTTTAATTAGCTTTATTGCTCCAGCACAAAATCCAGAGCTATTAGCAGCGCTTCGCGATAAATCTATTACCACCTTAGCTATGGAAATGGTGCCGCGTATGACGCGCTCTCAATCAATGGATGCGCTTAGCTCAATGGCAAATATTGCTGGTTACCGCGCAGTTATTGAAGCTTCACATCATTTTGGTCGTTTTTTTACTGGTCAAATAACTGCGGCAGGTAAAATGCCGCCAGCAAAAATCATGATTATCGGTGCTGGAGTTGCCGGTCTTGCTGCAATAGGTACTGCAGGTAGTCTCGGCGCCATTGTGCGTGCGTTTGATACTCGCCCGGAAGTAAAAGAGCAAATAGAAAGCATGGGCGCTGAATTTCTTGAAATGGATTATGAAGAGCCTGAGGATACTGGCTCTGGTGATGGTTACGCTAAAGAAATGAGTAAAGCTTTTATAGATGCTGAAATGGCGTTATTCGCTGAACAAGCCCGAGATGTTGATATTATTATTACAACGGCAATGATCCCCGGAAAACCAGCGCCTAAGCTCATTACTGAAGACATGGTTAAGTCAATGAAAGCCGGTAGCGTTATTGTTGATTTAGCGGCTGGCGGTGGTGGCAATTGTGAATGTACAGTTGCTGGCAAAGTAGTGAATGCCCATGATGTACAAGTGATTGGTTATACCGATTTAGTTTCGCGTTTGCCAAACCAGTCATCACAACTTTATGCCAATAATTTAGTAAATTTAGCGAAGTTACTGTGCAAAGAAAAAGACGGAAACATCAATATTGATTTTGACGATGTCGTTATTCGTAATATGACAGTAGTTAATAAAGATGAAATAACTTTCCCACCACCACCAATACAAGTCAGTGCTGCGCCTAAACCCGCAGCAAAGGTTAACGTTGAACCTACAATTGATGTTGAAGAAGAGCCGTCATCACCAACAAAAAAATATGCTTTTATGGCCGCAGGAATCGCCTTGTTTGGCTGGGTGGCTAGTGTTGCACCGTCTGATTTTTTAAATCACTTTACCGTATTCGTACTCGCGTGTGTTATTGGTTACTACGTGGTGTGGAACGTTAGCCATTCATTACATACGCCTTTAATGAGTGTGACCAATGCTATATCAGGCATTATTGTTGTTGGCGCGTTATTGCAAATAGGCTCTGATAATGTGCTGGTGCAAGTACTTGCAGCAGTAGCAACTTTGGTAGCAACAATAAATATTGTTGGTGGCTTTAAAGTCACTAGTCGTATGTTAAAAATGTTTAGTAAGTAGGGAGAAAACGAATGTCTAACGGTTTTATCAGCGCTGCTTACGTGGTAGCAGCATTACTTTTTATTTTTAGTTTAGCGGGATTAAGTAAACAGGAAACAGCCAAACAGGGTAACTTGTTTGGCATGGTAGGTATGGCAATCGCTTTATTGACCACCATTATCGACCCAAGAGTATCGAATGTTTTGGTTATTATTATTGCTATGGTTATTGGCTCAGGCATAGGACTTAGGTTAGCCAATAAAGTCGAAATGACACAAATGCCAGAGCTTGTGGCTATATTGCACAGTTTTGTTGGTTTGGCTGCGGTGTTAGTCGGTTTCAATAGTTATTTTGATGCAGGGCATAACGTGGTTATTACTTCAGCCCAACAGACGGCAATGAACATTCATTTAACTGAAATTTTCTTAGGTATATTTATTGGTGCGGTGACTTTTACGGGCTCTATTGTTGCTTTTGGTAAGTTGCGTGGCGTTATTAGTTCAAGCGCTTTAATGTTACCTCATCGCCATAAAATGAATTTAGCGGCAGGCGTTTTAAGCTTTTTAATGTTACTTACTTTTGTTAATAATGGCGGCTCAAACACAGCTTTATTTTTAATGACTATTATCGCTCTTGTCTTTGGTTGGCATCTAGTTGCTTCTATTGGCGGCGCTGATATGCCAGTGGTAGTGTCAATGCTTAACTCATATTCTGGTTGGGCAGCGGCAGCAGCAGGTTTCATGCTTAGCAATGATTTGCTTATTATTACTGGCGCTTTGGTTGGCTCATCAGGGGCTATTTTATCTTACATTATGTGCAAAGCGATGAATCGCTCGTTTATTAGCGTTATTGCTGGGGGCTTTGGCACTGAAGTTGTTATTGATGAAGACAAAGATTATGGCGAGCATAGAGAAGTGCAAGCTGAGGCAGTGGCTGATTTATTGCGTAGCGCAAAATCGGTAATTATAGCCCCGGGTTATGGCATGGCCGTAGCGCAAGCGCAATATCCTGTTTATGAATTGACTCAACAGTTGATCAATAAAGGCATTGAGGTACGTTTTGCTATTCATCCTGTGGCTGGGCGTTTACCTGGGCATATGAACGTTTTACTGGCTGAAGCAAAAGTACCTTATGATATTGTTTTAGGTATGGACGAAATTAATGACGATTTTCCAGAAACCGATGTGGTCCTAGTTATTGGCGCAAATGATACAGTGAATCCTGCTGCCAGTGACGATCCAAATAGCCCTATTGCTGGCATGCCAGTGCTTGAAGTTTGGAATGCAAAAGAGGTTGTCGTATTTAAACGCTCAATGAGTACTGGTTATGCTGGCGTGCAAAACCCGCTGTTCTTTAAAGATAATTCACAAATGTTATTTGGCGATGCCAAAGAAACTACCGAACAAATATTTAGGGCGTTGTAATAAATTTTGTTTATTTTTAAGTCATTATAGGTTAGGCGCTGATTACTTGATGTCAGCCCTTAACCTTTTTCTAGAAGCACTATTCACAGTTTTAATAATCAACATCATAGTTAAGTGATTAGTGTAATTGCTCTTTTTACTTTACTTTAAGTCAAATCAAGGCTTAAATCATAGCTTAAGGAATATTAAGTTAAGTTAATAAAATTCGTATTTATTATCAATAAAAATTGATTTATCGTTTTGTTTCTTTTATATATTTTATAGACATTGTTCGATGTCCATTCTTCCAATTAGGAGAGCGCTTTATGACAAGTAAAATCTCGATTCCAAGTTCAGGTGATAAAATTACCGTATCTAATGGCAAATTATTAGTACCTAACAACCCTATTATTCCTTTTATTGAAGGTGATGGTATTGGTATTGATGTGACACCACCAATGATCAAAGTGGTTGATGCAGCAGTCAATAAAGCCTACGGCAATGATAAAAAAATTGCCTGGATGGAAGTTTATGCCGGCGAGAAAGCAACGCAAGTTTATGACTCTGAAACCTGGTTGCCAGATGAAACGTTAGCAATGTTTAAAGAATATAAAGTGGGTATTAAAGGACCATTAACTACCCCGGTAGGTGGTGGTATGCGTTCATTGAACGTTGCTTTACGCCAAATTTTAGATTTATACGTTTGTCAGCGTCCAGTGCAATGGTTTACTGGCGTACCAAGCCCAGTTAAAAAACCATGTGAAGTTGATATGGTGATATTTCGTGAGAATACCGAAGATATTTATGCAGGTATTGAATACCAAGCAGGTAGCGATAGCGCTAAAAAGATTATCTCGTTTTTAGAAAATGAAATGGGCGTTACTAAAATTCGCTTTACAGAAAACTGTGGTATTGGCATTAAACCTGTGTCTAAAGAAGGTACACAACGCCTTGTTCGCCAAGCTATTCAATACGCTATTGATCATAATAGAGATTCAGTAACTTTAGTACATAAGGGCAATATTATGAAGTTTACTGAAGGTGCTTTTAAAGATTGGGGGTATGAGTTAGCTTGTGAAGAATTTGGTGCTGAATTAATCGATGGTGGGCCTTGGTGTTGCATTAAACACCCTAAAACTGGCAAAGAAATAATCATTAAAGATGTTATTGCTGATGCTATGTTGCAGCAAGTATTACTTCGCCCTGCAGAATATAGTGTTATTGCCACACTTAACTTAAATGGTGATTATTTATCTGATGCTTTAGCTGCCCAAGTTGGCGGTATTGGCATTGCGCCGGGTGCTAATTTAAATGACGAAGTGGCTATTTTCGAAGCAACTCACGGCACTGCGCCTAAGTATGCCGGTAAAAATAAGGTCAACCCTGGCTCAGTTATTTTGTCAGCAGAAATGATGCTTAGACATATGGGCTGGGTTGAAGCCGCCGATTTATTACTTAAAGGTATGTCGGGTGCTATTGGCGCTAAAACAGTGACTTATGACTTTGAGCGTTTAATGGAAGACGCTACGTTAGTCACTTGTTCACAGTTTGGTGATTGCATTATTGAACATATGTAATTGTTTTCAACTAGGTTGATAAAAAGAGTGATTTAGTAGTCACTCTTTTTTATATAATACTGAAATCACGTCAATTTGTAGGCTCTAGCTAACATTAGAAACGTCTTTAATCAAGCAATGATTGAAAAACTATGATTTGTCTTTCCCACAATCGATAGGGTTTGAAGTATTGAAAGTTTCAGATACACAACTAAGAGTTATAAATGATGAATAAAAGTATCGTGCCATTGGCAATAAGTTGCTTGCTGCTATTTTTAACTGCTTGTGCTTCTAATAAAAGTACTTATACATACACCCCTGCAGAGATAAATTCAATTAAGGCGAAAAATTGGCTAGCGATGAACTTAAAACGCGAGGGCGTTCAACAGCTTGAGTCAGGTTTGCAATATAAAATTTTACAAGCGAGTGCTGGTTGTCAACCTGATCCTGATTACAAAGTAACAGTGCATTACAATATGATTTCACTGGCGTCAAAAAAAGTTATCGACAGTAGTTACAACAGGGGAAATCCTGATAAGTTTAAGTTAGCTAAAATGATCAAAGGTTGGCGCGAAGGTGTGCCTATGATGAAAATAGGTGAAACGTGGGAGTTTTACATTCCAGCTGAACTTGCTTATGGTAAGAAAGGATTGAGAGGCAGTGTTGCTCCTAACTCGTTACTCGTCAGTAAAGTTAACCTTATTGCTGCACGCTGTCAAAAGTAAAATTGATTAGTCATAGACTATTCTTGTAATGGTTATTTTATTGATATATTTGTTTGTTATTTGAGCATAAAACCATTGGTTAGTAGTGCAATGACAGAATGAATATAAATGTTGTAGCAATAAAAAATTTCCATCTAATTATAAAGCTTGAATATTCTATTTGTATTTGCCACACTGTTTCGGATTTTAATTATATTAATATAGGTTTTTTTTATGGAATGGTTGTCGGTAATTCCACCAATAGTGGCTATTGTTGTTGTTTTGTGGCGCAAAGAAGTGATATTAGCTTTATTGACTGCTGTCTTTAGCTCAGAGTTAATACTTGCTATTAATGATCATTCTAATCCCATTTTTTATGCCTTTTTAGGTTTTATCGATCGTATTATTTCTGTGTTCAGTTCACCGAGTAATGCCCGTTTATTAATATTCAGTTTACTTATCGGTGCATTACTGGCTTATGTTCGTAACTCTGGTGGTGTAACTGCCATGGTAAATAAACTGGTCAGTAAAGGTATTGCAAAAAGTAAACGTCAAGTTGGCTCTGTTACTATGTTTACCGGCATGTTAATTTTTATTGAATCAAATTTAAGTGTGCTTACTGCGGGTATTTTATCTCGTGATTTATTTGATAAATTTAAAATGAGTCGAGCGCGTCTTGCTTTTATGATTGATAGTACCTCGGCACCTGTATGCATATTAGTATTGCTTAATGGCTGGGGCGCTTATGTTTTAGGTTTACTTAATAATTATGATTTAGAGCAGTCGTCAATGGCGATATTATGGGGCACTATTCCTTTTAACTTCTACGCCATTATCGCTTTGTTGATGGTAGCTTATACGGTTGTTACTGATAGGGTTCATGGACCAATGAAACAATCTGAACTTGAGCTACATAAATTAGAAGTAAAAGATGAAGACTGCTTGCAAGAAGAGTTAATTGAACCAACTAAAGCACGGTTCATGGTGGTGCCTTTACTGAGCATGGTATCAGCGATGTTTTTCTTTATGTATTGGACTGGTAATGGTGATATTACCCAAGGTAGTGGCGGTAAATCCGTACTTTATGCAACCTGTTTTGCCTTAGCTATGGCTTATTTTTTATTGCTTTTTTCTAAACGCTTTTCTCATAAAGAGTTGGTTGATGTTGGCTTTGAGGGGTTGTCTGAGCTGTTGCCTTTAGTGACTATTGTTTTATTTTCATTAACATTAGGTGCAAGTTTAAAAGAGCTTGGTACCGGTTTGTATATTGCCGGTTTTGTTGGTGATAATTTACCGCTTATTTTTGTTGTGCCTATGTTATTCATTGCCGGGGGCGTTATCTCGTTTAGTACTGGTACTTCTTGGGGCACTTTTGCTATTTTAATTCCTATTGGTGTACCGCTTATTCAATCGCTTGGTTTACCGCCTTCGTTGGTTATTGCGGCTATTTTAGGTGGCGGTGTGTTTGGTGATCATTGTTCACCAATATCTGATACTACTTGCGTTTCTGCTATAGCCTCAGGTTGTGATTTACTCGAGCATGTTAAAACCCAATTACCTTATTCTATTTTTGGTGGTATATTAGCCTTGATATCATACTTTGTTGCCAGTTATTTTATGGTGCTATAACACTTTTCGATTATTGTTTTCTTGCAATTTTGTTATTTTTAACTCAAATTAGGTCATACCTAATAGTTATGTAGATACTACTTTGCTTATGAAAATATTACCCTTATATAACAGCGCAACTATTGCGCTGTTTTGCTTTTTAAGCTTTATCAATGTCAGCTTTGCTAAACCTGCTTTTTCAGCAGAAAAGTCTAATCCTATTGCTATTGCGATACATGGTGGCGCGGGAACGATTGAAAAAAGTCGTTTTACCCCTGAAAAAGAAACAGCATATCGCGCAAAACTCGCTGAAGCGGTTGAAACAGGTTATAAGGTTTTAGATACCGGTGGCTCTAGTATCGATGCGGTAATCGCGGCAATTAATGTGCTAGAAAACTCACCTTTTTTCAATGCTGGCAAAGGCGCTGTCTATACTCATGATGAAACCCATGAAATGGATGCTTCCATAATGTTTGGAAAAAATCGCCAAGCAGGTGCAGTTGCTGGAGTTAAGCGTATTGAAAATCCTATCAACCTTGCACGTTTAGTTATGGATGAGTCTGTTCATGTTATGCTCAGCGGTAATGGAGCAGAGCAGTTTGCACAATCCCAAGGTGTAATATTAGTAGACAATAAACTTTTTGATACTAAACACCGATATAAGTCACTGCAAAAAGCGAAAGCCAAGATGGAAAAGGCTAAACAAACAAATAAAGACTACCGAGCCGCGCATCATTCTCTTGACGTAGAGTACAAGGTTGGCACGGTTGGCGCTGTGGCGCTTGACTCACAAGGAAATATTTCAGCAGGCACATCAACAGGCGGTATGACAAATAAGCGCTTTGGCCGCATTGGTGATGCTCCTGTTATTGGCGCAGGTACTTTTGCTGACAATAAGTCTTGCGCTGTATCAGCAACAGGGCACGGTGAGTACTTCATCCGTTATAACGTGGCTGCTGACATTTGTGCAAGAGTGCAATACCAAGGGAAAAGTATTGAACAAGCAGGCAAAGAAGTTATTGATGATGTTTTGATGCCTGTTGGCGGCACGGGTGGCGTGATTATTATTGATACCCAAGGCAATATCAGTATGCCATTTAACACCAAAGGCATGTATCGTGCGAAAAAATCCTCAAATACAACAACCTATGTTGGTATTTTTGCTGGTGAGTAGTTTTCCAATAAAGAATGTTTAGGTGAGAAAAAGCATCAATAACTAAAAAATAGCAGGGCTCTTATATGAAAGCAGTACTTTCAACGCTTATGTTAACTGGGTTTACCGCTTTCATTGCGTTTAAGTTTTTTTTCGCGAGTATACTTTCGTTATTTGGTTATGCCGCGTTGCCAATTGAACAGATGAGTAAATTGGCTCATTCCAAGAAAATAGTACAGAAGATGCAAACCCGTCACAAAACCAAAAATGCTAATGCCTCAAAACGTTTTATTAAACGTTCTGGTAAAAAAGTAGCGATAACCGCTGTATCTGCTGCCACCATTGGCACTGTTGCTGTTATTGGCACCTTAACCTATTTGGAAATCAGCCAATATTGTGAGGAAAAGCGTGTTCTTAATGATGATGCTAATATTTTGTTTGATACCAACACCAAGTTTGATATGCAAGCATGTCTTGAGCAAGGCAAGCAAGACTCTGCCCATTTTGCCAACGAGGCATGGCAAAGTGTCAAGTCTAGCAGCGATGAAATATGGGATGACATTGAAAAAACAAGTGATGAGTTGCTTGACCCTAGCCGTAAAGTAACAGCTGAGTTATTTGAATCAATTGATCTGTGGTATCAGCAAATAATTGAATAATTAATTGACGATACCGACCGGTTGGTCTATTCTGGTTTGGAAAGCTATCACGTTTACTAAAAAAGGAAGAGATCATGTCAATTTTATATGGTGTTGCACCATCACCTTATGTTCGAAAATCTATGTTGGCGCATGTCCATAAAAATATCCCCTATGAAATGAAAATTACTATGCCCAATAGTGATGACGAAGAGTTTCGCCAAGCCAGCCCTACTGGTAAAGTTCCTGGCTATAAAACCGATGATGGCATAGCTTTTGCGGATTCATCCGTTATCATTGCTTACCTTGAACGTATTAATAATACTAACTCTTTATATCCTGAAAAAGCCTCTGATTACGCTCAAGCCTTATGGTTTGAAGAGTGGGGTGATTCAGAGTTGATGCCAGCAACGGGAGCGCTTTACTTTCAACGGATCATAGGACCCATTTTTTTTAAACAAGAGACAGATCTAACAAGAGTAGATGAAATTTTAACTGAACTATTACCTAAAGTTTTAACTCTATTAGAATCGCGTTTATCTGAACAAGGTTGGCTTGTTGGTGATCATTTATCTGTTGCAGATTTAACTATTGGCTCATGTTTAGTTAGTTTATACCACGCAGATTACCAAATAGATCAATCACGATGGCCGAAACTAACTCGCTATAATGAGCGCTTTTTAGCGTTACCTATAACACAAGCACAAATTGCGACTGAACAAGGGATGATAAATCAAGCGACAGCTTAAGGTTTACGATATGAAAACATTGATGTGACATTAGTTTTTCGCATCAATGTTTATTTAATATATGTCATCAATATTAACCACACCAATAATTTAACGCATCAATACACTGTATTGATGTATTGCGTAAAACGCTGATAATCAATATTACCGCCGGTTAAAATCACCGCTACTTTTTTTCCAAACATTTTTTCTTTTTCTTTAATAAGCGCAGCAAGTGATATCGCACCTGCACCTTCTGCCAAGTTATGGGTTGCTTGGTAATATTGCAACATAGCTTGTGCTATTTCATTGTCGCTTACTTGCACAATGTGATCACAGCCTTGTTTGATAATATCAAAAGCCGCTTGCATGGGAGAGCGCGTTTTAACGCCATCAGCAATTGTTTGAGCGGTATCTGTGTTGATGATTTTTCCAGCAGCGAATGATAGAGCAAAAGTTGGTGCACCTGTCGCGACTACACCAACAATTTTTGTCTTTAAGCCCAGTAAATCCCTTGTTTTTATCAAACCTGCAATACCAGAGCCCATACCAATAGGTACGTAAACAGTATCTAAATCATTTACTTGAGTACAAAGCTCTAACGCATAAGTAGCAACGCCTAAAACAAGCTCGCGCTCAAAAGGCGCTACCGCTCTATAACCTAATTCATGTTGAAGTTTTAGACTATGTTGACGTGCAGCTTCAAAATCATGGCCATAAATCACTAAATTAGCGCCGTGAGATTTTATCGCTCGGTTTTGATCTTCATTATTCCCTTCCGGTACCACAATGGTGACAGGTAACCCTGCGCGATTCCCTGCAAAGGCTAGGCTTTGGCCGTGATTACCGATAGTTGCTGAAATCAAACCTTTAGGTGGGTTATCTGATTTCATTAACGCATCAATTAATACTAAACCACCACGTACTTTAAAAGCAGTAGTTGGTGTATGATTTTCATGTTTAACCCAAACTTCACAGCCACAGGCCTCACTTAATTGCGGCCAATTATATTGTGGTGTTGCTGGAAAAACGCCATGAACTAAGTCGCTGGCTTGTTTTAATTGTGCTAAAGAAAACATACAGTAATACCATTAGTGAGTGAAAATTTTTTGATGAATTAAGTTAACTTAATTTCATCAACAAAGTACAATTTAATTATTAATAAATACGGTTTTCTTAATTACAGGAATAAATAGAAATGTCATCAGTAGGTAATGTCGTTGTTTCATTAATTGAAAAGCACTCTCAAGATGAAGTGATAGATATCATGTCAATGGCGGCAAGTATGGGGATCAGTGTTAATTATGTTGTAATGGAAACGTCAACGGATGTCGCCATTATGAAACAAGTTGAAGGTGACAGTCGCCCTAAAATTGAGTTAAATAAAACCAATAACATTGAGCAAAACTATACCTTAGTTGCCTTATTACTTGCAGACTGTTTAATTGCCCCGAAAAAATTACAACGTGGCGGTTTTAAATATGAAATATTTTATCTAAAAGATTTACGTCAATATCGCCTGAGCAGAACATTTTTGTTAGCTACCCGTTTAGCCATTCCTGAGCAGATCATCAATCAAATAGATGAATTTGGCTTTAATCTCGACGCATATATTGGTAAAACGCATTATTTACCCAGTTTTATTAATAATACGGTTAAAAATAGTAATGCCAGTTTTGTTGTTATTAATAACTTGTTAGGCGGCATGTCTATAGAGCATTTATTTAAAGCGCCTAGTAAATAATGGCTCAAATTTTCACTATGTCTCTCAACACTACAAATACGTTCTCACTTCAAATAACTCGGGGAAAAAACTAACATCTAAGGCCTTTTTCAAAAAGCTAACGCCAGTTGAACCACCAGTGCCTTGTTTATGGCCAATAATTCGCTGTACTGTGTACATATGTTTAAAGCGCCATTGTTGAAAAGAGTCTTCAATATCGACTAACTTTTCGGCCAACTCGTACAATTCAAAGTGCTTTTCAGGCTGTTGATACACTTTCAGCCATGCATCGACCACTGATTTATTACTTTGATAAGGTAAAGTGAAATCTCTATTAGTGACGCTTTCATCAATAGTAAAGCCACGGTTAACCATAACTTTTATTACTTCATCATAAAGGCTGGGTTTATTGAGTAATTGTTCAAGCTCTTGATGAACATTGGGAGCACTTTGATGAATCTTCAATAAGTCTTTGTTTTTATTGCCAAGCATAAATTCTAACTTACGATAACCATAAGATTGAAAACCGGATGAACGGCCTAAGTCATCCCTAAATTTTAGATAGTCAGCAGGCGTTAAGGTTGACAAAATATTCCATGATTGTGTTAGTTGAATAAAAATCTGTTTAACTCTTGCTATCACTTTAAAAGCAGGGCCGAAGTTGCCGGCTTGAATACAGCTAATAGCGCTGTCTAATTCATGTCCGGCAAGCTTTAACCATAACTCACTGCTTTGATGAATAATAATGAACAGCATTTCGTCATGTTCAGTGGACATTGGCTGTTGGGCTGATAATATTTGCTCTAACTTTAGATAGTCACCGTAAGACATTTCATCGTTAAAGTCGGTATGAATGTTATCTTCTATTTTTCTACTGTTATCAAAGGGGCAGTTGCTCATAGATTTCTCTTTTATTTTTATTTTAAGCTGAAGCTAAAGGTGATGTTATAACTAAGTCGTACATTTTTTTATAAACAAAGTCTTCTTGCCAACAATTTTCAAGATCAGTTATTTGCTTTAAATCAGCCATCAAGGTTTGCATGATCTGTTTTTGTTGCTCGCCAATTGCTAATGCTTCAGCATAAGGTAGGTGCGGTGAAAAAGTTACCATGGAGTATAAAGGCGTCCATAATTTGGGGTATAACTCACTGAACTTGGCTTCAATTTTTTTCTGTAATAAAAACGTTGCTTCACCTGATAATTCACTCATCTCGACAAAGTTTCGCTTGGCAAGCTTGGTAATAGCATCGGCATTTTTTTTACGTGCTTGTTGATAGGCTGGAAAGATTGCAGCCCAATTGCCTTGGTATTGCTCAATCAGTAAACTCAATTCTCGACAATCTTCAAAACCACAGTTCATGCCTTGGCCGTAAAAAGGCACCATAGCATGAGCCGCATCACCAATGAGGGCGACCTTATTATTAACCACCCAAGGATCAACATTGACTAAAAAAAGAGGATTGGCGGATTTTTGTATAAACTCATTAATTGGGTTCTCTAGTAACGGCATAGCATCAGCAAAATGCTGATGAAAAAACGCAGTAATGTCAGTTTCATTTTTTAGTGAATTAAAGGAAGGCTCAGTGCTTGTCGTTGATTCAAAATTAAGAAAAAGCGTGCAAGTAAAAGTGCCATCAGGGTTGGGCAAGGCAATAAGCATAAAATCTTTTCTAGGCCATATATGCAGCGCTTCTTTTTCCATTTTAAAACGTTCATCACCTGCAGCGCCATCAACAGCAGCAATAGTTAACTCGATATAACATTGTGGCATGTAAGATTGGCTGTAGCTAAATCGTGGTGTTTCTTGGGCTAAGCGCCGTACTTTTGAGTAAGCGCCATCTGCGCCAAATAAGTAATCAGCGGCTACCTCATTATTTTGCTTGTCATGAGTAAAGGTTGCAGTTGCATTATTAAAGTTTACTTGGCTCAAACGCTGTTCAAAAAAAGTATTAACACTTGGTTCAGACTCAGCAAGGTTAAGCAGCGCTTCGTTGACACCTGAGCGTGACACTGACCAAATAGCTTGATCTTCTTTACCGTAAGCTTGCTCTGTTATCGAACCATCAAGGGCATGAATTACCCGTTTTTTCATGGCAATAGCATTGGCTTTAATTTTTTCGCTAACACCTACAGCTTCTAACGCCAACCAGCCTCTGTCAGACAAAGCTATATTGATAGATTTTCCTTGGTAAATAGAATGTAAGCGAGAGTCTGGGCGAGATTCAAATAAATTAACCTGATATCCTGCTCTACCAAGTATTACTGCCAATAACGCACCGACAGGGCCAGCACCAGCAATCGTCATGGTTTCTTTGCCCGCAACTTTTTTTAAATTAATATCGCTCATTACAAACACTCCTTTAAAATACGAACAAAATGAAAAGCATCTTCAAAGCTGTTGTATAAAGGCACAGGCGCAACTCTGATCACATTAGGCTCTCGCCAATCGGTAGTGACACCGTTTTTTTCTAATGTATTGAAAAGAGCCTTACCATCAAGGTTATCAACGGTTACCATTAATGATAATTGGCAACCACGCTCATGCTTAGCTTGCGGTGTTATAATGCGAATACTGCTAGCTAATTCCTGTTCAATTAAGTCCATCATGTACTGACTTAGCTTTAATGATTTTTCTCTAAGGGCTGTAATACCACCAGCAAGCTTAATGGTATCGAGCGAGCCGCGAATGGCCGCTAATGATAAAACTGGTGGGTTTGATAACTGCCAACCTTCAGCGGTTGGAATAGCATGAAAATTATTTTCCATTTTAAAACGGCTTGATTTATCGTGTCCCCACCAACCAGAAAATCGATTAAGCTGAGTGCTTTTATCTGTGTTAGTACAATGTTTTTGATGTACAAAACAACCAGCGACAGAGCCAGCACCACTGTTTAAATATTTATAACTACACCAACAGGCAAAATCCACCTGCCAGTTATGTAGCTCCATTACTAAATTGCCTGCAGCGTGGGCTAAATCAAAACCGACCATAATACCTTTTGCATGTGCTTTTTCGGTAATGGTTTTCATATCTAATACTTGCCCAGTATAATATTGTACGCCGGGCAGTAAAATAAGAGCAATATCATCACCTTGCTGCTCAATAAGCTGATATAAATCATCATGATTAAGTAACTCTTCACCAGCGCGAGGTTGCCATAACAGCATGTTAGACTCAACATCTTGTTGGTGATGTTTTAGCTGTGATTCAACGGCGTAGTGATCTGATGGGAAAGCGTGATCTTCAATCAATATTTTAGTTCTATTGCCTTTGGGCTGATAAAAACTAACCATCATTAAGTGTAAATTTGCCGTTAATGAATTCATCATCACCACTTCTTCAGGTAGTGCACCAACAAGCTTGGCTGTTTGTTCAGTTAAAAATTCATGATAAGGCAGCCAAGGATAATCACCCTCAAAATGCCCTTTAACGCCGCGCTCTTGCCACGCATCAAGTACTTCCATCACGCAGTCGCGGGCAAGCTTTGGCTGTAAGCCCAATGAGTTACCGGTAAAGTAATATTCATCATCGCCATTGGCTTGTTTAGGGATACTAAAATGATCACGCATGTGAGCGAGGGGATCTGCTTTATCAAGTTGTTGCGCGTAAGCTAAACTGTTATTGAAATTTTTATCTGTGGTCATGAGGTGTTCTCTTTTTATTATTATTGAGTTGACGTTATTTTTTCGCAGCAATATAAAACTGGACGACTAGGAGCGGCATCGTTAATAAACGCAGGCGTTTGTAAATTAACAAAATAAAAGCCGTCGTTTATTTTATTATCAATAAACGCCATTTCAGTGATGGTTTTATTCACTAAGCTGTTTGAATCGGCCTGATGTTTACCTGCTTCTACTTGCCAGAAAAGGTGATGACAAGTGAGTAATCCCTCGTCATGTAACCGATCAATTGAGGGAATATCAACAATTAAATGCTCAACCCCGCGCTCATTTAAAAAATGAATAGCGTCACGCGTAAAAAAGGGCGGTTGATTATTTTGGTTATAGGATTGAACGCATTTATCCGCACTATTGGGTAAGGTGCGAATCACTACTGCTTGCAGTTGCTCGTTACTATATTTTTGCAAAGCAATTTCTAATGCAACACGGGTAATGAGTTGATCGTCTTTCACTAACGCTGGAGTATAGCTTTCGTTAGTTTGATTTGCTGCTAAAGGCTCGATGGAAACAAGTACGCAGGGCATTAACGGTGAAATATTAAGATCTGCAATGGTAGTTGATAGCTCATGATTTAGGTCGCAAATATGGGCGATAGTTTCTGTATGGGTGCCATTGCAATGCGGGTTAATGGTTAACTCATTAACATTGCAACTACCGCCTTGCTCAGTATCACCAATAAAGCCGCCAGCTTGCATTGGTGTGCTCGCAGCTAAGTTAGCAGTAAAGTGATTGGGTTGCCTGACAGCACTGTTATTTATTTGAAACTCAAGAGCAATAGTCAAGCTCATGGGATTGTTAAGACTTACTCGATATTCTTGTGTTCCTAAGCTAATAGTAAGGTCCATTGCTGTGGTCATAAGAATAACTCCTTAGATAACCCTAACCAGTTAAGGGCGCTTCCGTGCAGTAGCTTTTCTTTAATCTCGTGATTGAAATTACAACTTTGAATCAGTTTACCCGGCTCTAATTCACCTAAGGGAAAGGGGTAATCTGTACCTAAGGCAATGTTGTCAGCGCCCACTAAATCGATCAAATAATTTAGTGCCAGTGGATCATGCACTAAAGAGTCAAAGGTAATTTGTTTGAGAAAATCTCTTGGGTTGATATCACAATCAACGGCGCATAAATCAGGACGAACATTAAAACCATGCTCAATGCGGCCAATGGTGGCAGGAAAAGAGCCACCGCCATGAGCAAAGGCTATTTTTAAATTGGGCAAGCGTTTTAACACACCGCCAAAAATCATTGAGCAAATAGCCAAGCTTGATTCAGCGGGCATGCCCACTAACCATGGCAGCCAGTATTTAGGCATTTTCTCTTTTGCCATCATATCCCACGGATGAACAAAAACTGCTGCGCCAAGATCTTGTGCGGCTTCAAAAATTGGGAAAAGTTGCTCGTGATCTAAATTCCAATCATTAATATGAGAGCCAATTTGAATGCCCGCTAAGCCAATATCTTTAACACAACGCTCTAGCTCTTTTATCGCTAAATCAGGCGCTTGCATGGGCACAGTACCTAAACCAATAAAACGTTTGGGATGATCGCTAACGATACCGGCAATGTGATCATTAAGGTATTTTGATAAATCTAAGGTATCTTTGGGTTTTGCCCAATAGTTAAACATTACCGGTACAGTTGATAGCACTTGCACATCAATATCATGCTTAGCACAGTCATTAAGACGAATTTTAGGATCCCAACAGTTATGCTCTATTTCACGAAAAAATTTATCATCAACCATCATGCGCGCGCAGCCACATTTATGATGATCTAAACTAACAAAACCGCCGTAACCATATTTTTCGCGTAAGTTAGGCCATGTTTTTGGTAAAATATGGGTATGAATATCTATTTTTAACATTTTGTTAGAAGAGGTATCTTGAGTCATAATACTTAGCCTTTTTTGACTTTAATGCCGCAACTACTGCAAGTACAATTGCTGTCATTATTGTAAAAGTTAGCGAAAACCTTGGGTAAGTCGGTCTCGATATTCTCCAAACAAAAAGCCTCAGTATAAAGCTGCGTTTTACAATCAGGGCAAAACCAAAATAGTGCATCTTGTTGACCAACCGCACGTTTTTGTTCAACCACTAAACCAACACTGTTTTCAAAGCGTTGCGGAGAATGCAACATTTTGGGCGGCAATAAAAATATCTCTCCGGCTTTAATGGCGATATCTTTAAACTCACCCTCATCAACCACGGCTAAGTTCATCTCCCCTTCAAGTTGATAAAATAATTCAGGTGTTTCGTTGTAGTGATAGTCAGTGCGGTTATTCGGGCCACCCACCACCATAACGATAAAATCGTCTTGTTCGAAAATTTGTTTATTACATACGGGCGGTTTTAAATGCTCGCGGTGATCTGCTATCCAAGCTTGTAAATTAAAGGGCATTGCGTATGACATCATTAGGCTCCTTATGTTTAGATACTGCTCAACGCAGCGATACATTTAAGTTCAATGGCGATTGGTGTTGGTAATTTGTTAATTTCAACTGTGGTGCGACATGGCTGATTATCACTAAAGTATTGCGCATAAATACGGTTGTATGTAGCAAAGTCATCATCCATATTGGTTAAGAATACGGTGACATCAATTAAGTCCATCCAGCTAGCATTTGAGGCTTCAAGGATAGTACGAATATTTTGAAAAACGCTATGACATTGGGCTTCAATATCATAACTGATGATATTTCCTTGGCCATCTAATTCTACGCCGGGTATTTTACTGGTGCCGGCTTTTCTTGGCCCCACGCCGGATAGAAATAATAGGTTGCCTACTTTGCGAGCATGAGGGTATAAACCAACAGGTTTTGGCGCTTGTTCTGCATTGATAGCATGATCTGAACGTGTCATTTTAACTCCATTGTTGAAATGGTAAAAATTGAAATGCTTAAGACTTAAAGTGTATTACCTTAAGTATAGATAATTTTTTATAGATAACTTTGTGATGGCTAACGCTAAAGAGCGGCCAAAAGAACGGGACTTAAGATAAAGCCCATTTACAACCTAAAGCGCTAGCGAAAATAGCGCCGGATGATTTGAATTTACAAATAATTTGGTTCATATCTTTTGAATAAATATCCTAATATTTAATACAAACGTTTTTACTTTCAGTGAAAAATCGCATTGCTTCAAAGCCACCTTCGCGACCAACACCAGAATGATTCATGCCGCCAAATGGGGTTCTTAAGTCGCGCAACAACCAGCAGTTTACCCACACAATGCCAGTGTTTAATTGCTCTGATAATTTATGAGCACGCGCTAGGTTATTGGTCCATAACGTTGCTGCTAAGCCGTATTGGCTATCATTAGCTAATGCTAACGCTTCTTCGTCAGTATCAAAGGGTTGCAAAGTAATAACGGGGCCGAAAATTTCTTCTTGATTGCATCTAGCATTGTTAGGTAGGTTTTCAATGACGGTGGGCTGTAAAAAATAGCCTTTTTCACAGCGTTCATTTAAATGAACTTGCTCGCCACCGGCTAAAACGTTACCGCCTTCTTCTTTGGCTAGTTCTATATAGCTGAGCACTTTTTCTAAATGAGCTTGAGAAACAATAGCGCCCATTTTACTTGTTTCATTTAACGGATCTTCTGGTTTTAATGCTTGTGCTTTATCAACCAAGGCTTGTTTGAATTTGTCATAAATTGAACGATCTATGTAAATTCTCGATGAACATAAACAAATTTGTCCTTGATTGGCAAAACTTGCTCGAAATACTTGCTCAACGGTGTCTTCAAAATCACAATCAGCAAAAACCAGTGCGGGATTTTTTCCGCCAAGTTCTAACGAAAGTTTTTTAAATTGTGGGGCTAACTGTGTTGCTATTGCCGCGCCAGTTGTTGTACCGCCAGTAAATGATATGGCTTTAATTTTTTTATGATTACAAATGGCTGAGCCAACACTTGCACCAGTGCCATGCAGTATATTTAATACGCCTTTTGGTAAACCAGCATCTTGGCAAATTTTCCCTAATAAAGCTGCGGTTTTGGGCGTAACTTCAGAAGGTTTGGCAATTACACAATTACCAGCTGCAAGAGCTGGAGCTATTTTCCAAGTAAATAAATATAAGGGTAAATTCCACGGTGAAATACAGCCAACAATACCAATGGCTTGGCGTAGAGTATAATTAGTTGCTGTGCCTGTCATTGCATGAGATTCACTGGCAAATTGTGAACAAGCATGAGCAAAAAACTTAAAATTACTAGCAGCACGAGGAATATCAACCGCTTTGGCTAAACTGATAGGCTTACCATTATCTATAGATTCAGCAAGGGCAAGTTCGTCAAGTTTAGCTTCTATGCCTTGGGCAATAGCGTAAAGAATATCAGCCCTTTGCTCTAATGGCATGGCTCGCCATTTTGGCAATGCTTTTTCAGCAGCGCTTACCGCCAATTCAACATCTGCTTGATTGCTATCAGGTATTTTCCCATAAATTAAACCTGTAGCTGGTTCTATGTTATTAAGATAATTTTCATTAATAGGATCTTGATAATCACCATCAATAAAGTTTTGTAAAATATCCATTAGCAACCTAGGATCAAATTAAAAAAAGGTTAAAGTGCTTTATAAACACGATGTACGACCGCCATCAACAGGTAAATTAATGCCAGTAATATAACCGGCAGCAGGCGAAGCTAAAAAGGCGGCTGCAGCGGCAAATTCTTCAGGTTTAGCTAAACGGCGCATCGGGATAATACTTTTTTCGTTGACCGTTGCTTGCTCTAGAGAAATATTTTGTTTTTTGGCTTTGCCGGCAATTATCGCGTCAAGACGCGCAGTTGCGGTTGCGCCGGGTAAAACGTTGTTCACGGTAATACCAAATTCGCCTAACTCATTAGCAAGAGTTTTTGCCCAACTTGCTACCGCGCCGCGAATAGTATTAGAAACACCAAGACCATTTAAAGGCTGTTTTACCGATGTAGAAATAACATTGATTATTCGACCATACTGTTTTTCTTTCATACCATTAAGTAATGCTTGTACTAGGTGATGATTAGACACTAGGTGCAAGTTAAAGGCGTCAATAAACGCGCTAGCATCTGCGGTATTGGCAGGGCCGGGGGCAGGGCCACCAGTATTATTGATCAGAATTTCATAAGGTGCATGGCTAGCCATGTGTTCATTAATAACCGTTTGTACTTGCTCAGGCTTTGAAAAGTCAGCAATCAGTATTTGATGATTTTGACTATGTTCGGTGTTTAACTCTGTTAACACCTTTTCAAGGGTATCTTTATTACGAGAAAAAAGGGTAACACTGGCACCCAATTCTGCTAATTCTAGTGCGCACGCTCTGCCAATACCTTGGCTGCTACCACAGACAAGTGCATGTTTGCCTTGTAAATCAATATCCATCATCAACCTTTGTTATTTTTGTTTACTGTTTTTTAAATGCTTAGATACACTAAAAGCTAGCTAAGCACTTTTTGTTTGATGGATAATTTTTAGCACAATGAAAAAATTAATGTCAGTAAAATTTTTATTTTAGTTTTTTAAATCAATGAGCAAACTGTTCTCTTTTGTTGACGGAGTGATTTATCACAGAACTAATTAATAAAAAGTTGTACTTTGATCATGATTCGCTCAGTCGCTATGCAACTCTCACCTTGAAGTGGCTTGGCTATACATTTATAACCTAGCGTTGATTACCTTCTGCAGATTATTTGTACAAATAATAACTTTTAGGTTGATTATTTTTAATAAAGCTTTATTATTGACGAATCGTCAGTGACGAACCGTCATTTCGATAGCATACTCAAGATAACTGGACATTATATGACCCCAAGAATGTTAAATGAAGAAGACTTACAGGCTAGAGAGCAGCAAATTATTGATACAGCGATCAGTTTAATTGCAAAGTTGGGTATTGAGCATTTAACTATGGATAAGGTTGTAGCTCAAGTTCCTTATTCGAAAGGCACTGTTTATAAACATTTTTCTGGCAAGGAAGATCTTTTGTTAGCTATTAGCAATCAAGCGATTAAACTTTTATCAGACTTGTTTTGGCGAGCTTTTCAATTTGACGGTTGTGCTCGAGAACACATGTTAATGCTCAACTTTTCTTATTTAATTTACGCTATTTTATACCCTGAATTATTTCAAACGGCTATTTGTGCCAAAGCACCCAATGTTTTGGGAAAGTCCAGCCCACAACGTATTCAAGAGCAGGAACAGTTGGAAGCTAAATTACTTGGAGCTTTATATGGCATTATTGAAACGGCTATAAAAAATAAAAGTTTAGCTTTGCCTGATTATATGAATATTCCACAATTATGTTTTGCCAATTGGTCGATGGCCTACGGCACAATTGCGCTACTTTCTGATGAGGTAGAGCAATGCACTGGCAGAACAGATTTAATTGTTGAACGTGAGCTGTTTAATCAAAGTAATTTGTTATTTGACGGCTTGCAATGGCAACCATTAACGAAAGATAAGATGTATAGAAAGGCATTAAAAAATGTGCTTGAGCAAGTTTTCCCAAAAGAGCTAGCTATGATTAAAGAAAAGGGTAGAGAGCTTCAGTTTTAAGCTTATTCCTTTAAAAAATTAACAAAAAATGCGGTGTTATCACCGTATTTTTTAACAGATAAGATGACGATTCGTCATTGATATTAATGGAGAATAACCATGAGAGATAAACTCTATAGTTTTGTTGGCAAATACCCTATCTGGGTAATACTTAGCTGTATTACTTTTATGCTATTTGCTGGTGCAGGCGCACAGAAGCTGGTTTTTAAAAATGATTACCGGGTATTTTTTGGTGCCGAAAACCCACAGTTGACGGCTTTTGAATCAATGCAAAAAATCTACAACAAAACAGATAATGTTGCTTTTGTTGTTGTACCCAAAGACGGTAATGTTTTTACTCAAGAGCATTTAGCTGCATTGCAGTCTTTAACAAAAGCTAGCTGGCAAGTTCCTTATTCAACTAGAGTTGATTCAGTGACCAACTTTCAATATACCTATGCTGAAGAAGATGACATGATTGTTGAAGATTTGGTAATGAATACTAAATCTTTATTAGCAAAGGATCTTGAACGAATAAAACAAATTGCTATTAATGAACCTCTGTTAGTTAATAAGCTTATCTCAACTACAGGCCATGTTTCTGTTGTCAATGTCACCGTGCAGTTACCAGCCATAAATCCGTTAACCGAAACGCCACAAGTGGCAAAAAGTGTTAGAGAAATAGCAGCGAAATTTTTAGCTGAACATCCTGATACTGACGTTTATTTATCGGGTATGATCATGATGAATACATCATCCACCGAATCAGCACTTGGTGATAACGCCACGTTAATCCCATTGATGTTTTTGGTCGTTATTATCACCATAGGTTTATTACTTCGCACAATAACGGGCACAATCGCAACGGTACTTATTATTATCATGAGTATAGTAACAACAATGGGCTTGGCGGGCTGGTTAGGTTTTTACTTAACGGGCCCCTCTGCATCAGCGCCGACGATGATTTTAACCTTAGCAGTAGCAGATTGTATTCATATTCTTACTTCAATGTTTTATGAAATTCGCCAAGGCTCAGATAAAAGAGCGGCAATTGCCAAAAGTATCAAAATTAACTTTCAACCCATATTTTTAACCAGTATTACCACTGCTGTAGGTTTTTTAAGCATGAATTTTTCTGATTCACCTCCGTTTCAAGATCTAGGAAATCTTGTGGCAATGGGGGTTATGTTAGCTTTTGTTTTTTCCGTCACTATTTTCCCAGCATTGCTTACTGTTTTGCCTATTCGAGTTAAAGTACAAAAAAATAATAAACCAGATAATATAGCCAAACTTGCTGATTTTGTTATTAGTAAACGCAAAGCTTTGTTGTTTTTAACGAGTATTACCATTATTGCATCGGCGGCTTTCGTGCCAAAAAATGAATTGAATGATGATTTTGTTAAATATTTTGATAAAAGTGTGCCATATCGCGCGGCGACTGATTTTATGCAAGAAAACCTATCCGGTATGATGGCAGTGGAAATATCAGTAAAAACGGGTGTGGCCAGTGGCATCAATAACCCAAAATACTTACAAGCTATTTCTGATTTTACTGATTGGCTGCGTAAGAGAGAAGAAACAGACCATGTAAATACCATTACAGATACTTTAAAACGTTTGAATAAAAATATGCATAACGATGATCCAAGCTGGTACAAATTGCCTGATAGTCAAGAGTTGTCTGCGCAGTATTTATTATTGTATGAAATGTCATTGCCTTATGGACTAGACTTGAATAACCAACTCGATGTTGATAAGTCATCCTCAAGAGTTGTTGCTACTTTTAAAAACATGACCAGTAACCAACTAATCAATATTGAAACTGCAATGAAAGCTTGGTTTGCTGAACATGCACCTCAGTATGAAGTAGATTTTGCTAGTCCTAGTTTGATGTTTGCTCATATTGGTCAACGCAATATTACCAGTATGCTTATAGGTACTACATTAGCGCTAGTATTGATTTCTATCTTATTAGGTATAGCTTTAAAAAGCGTGCGTTTTGGTTTTATCAGCTTATTGCCCAACCTTATTCCAGCAACCGTAGCTTTTGGTTTATGGGGAATATATAGCGGGCAAGTGGGGTTAGGCTTATCTGTTGTTATTGGTATGACCTTAGGTATTGTGGTTGATGACACAGTACATTTTTTAAGTAAATACTTACATGCTAAGCGCGAGAAAAATGCTAGCACTGAGGAAGCGGTACATTATGCCTTTGACAATGTCGGCAGAGCTTTATGGATAACAACGCTTGTACTTGTTGCTGGTTTTAGTGTGCTAGCGCAGTCCTCATTTAGAATGAATGCAGAAATGGGGTTATTAACGGCTATGACTATCTTCATTGCACTTGTGGTTGATTTCATCTTTTTACCGCCCTTATTAATAGCCATAGACAAAAATAAACAGCCAACACAAACAAGCGAAACACTGGTAAGTGAAAAGCAATCTGTTGTGGTTTAACAAACTGACAAATCCTAAAGTACCTTAAAAGAAATTTGGAAAAATTATGATGATTAAAAAAATGATTTTTAGCGCTTTGACCGCTACTACACTTACTTTGCTCGCACATGTATCTTATGCGTTAACGCCAGATGAACAAAAAGGCCTAGATATTTCGATTGAAGTGAAACAAAGAGATATTGGCTGGCAAGACTCTAGTGCAGATATGCTGATGATACTTCGCAATAAACAAGGCCAAGAAAGTATTCGAGAAATTAAAATTAAATCATTAGAAATAACGAATGATGGTGATAAAAGTTTAACCATTTTTAACAAACCCAGAGATGTGAAAGGTACCGCTTTTCTAAGTTTCTCTCACCCCGTAGAAGCAGACGAACAATGGTTATTTCTGCCAGCATTAAAGCGAGTAAAACGTATATCCTCACGTAACAAATCAGGACCCTTTATGGGCTCTGAATTTGCTTTTGAAGATTTGAGCTCTTTTGAAATTGAAAAGTACAGTTATAAATACTTGGGGGAAGAAGACGTTAACGGCTTGAATAGTTTTAAATTAGAACAATACCCAGTTGATGAAAATTCAGGCTATACCAGACGAGTTGTTTGGGTTGATAAACAAGCATACAGAATACAACAGGTTGATTTTTATGACAGGAAGGACTCATTGTTAAAGACATTATCTTTTACTGATTATAAACAATATCTTGGAAAATATTGGCGAGCAGACGTTCAACAAATGGTTAATCATCAAAACGGTAAAAGTACTGAGCTTAAGTGGAGTAACTATCAGTTTAAAAATGGCTTAAAAGAGAGTGATTTTAACCGTAACTCGTTAAAACGAGCTAGATAATAATGGTTTTAGAGCGCATGACCGCACATTTTTTTAAAATCACAGTGCAGCTAACTTTTTTAGCTGCCTTATTATCAAGCACATTGCACGCAGAACAATTGGAAATTTCAGGTAAAATAACAGTTGAGCAAAGATATTTTTTTAAGGATGGGCAATATGAACAGCAACTTGATAATGGACAATCATCAGTGGTTCTTGAACCTGAGCTTTATTGGCATTGGAACGATGGTATTGACAGTATTACTTTCAAACCTTTTTACCGCGTAGATAATCAAGATGATAATCGTCAACATGGAGATATTAGAGAACTTACCTATGTTCATGTTGCCGATGCATGGGAACTTAGGTTAGGTATTCGTAAAGAATTTTGGGGCGTAACTGAATTTCAGCACCTAGTTGATGTTATTAATCAAACAGATGGTGTTGAAGATTTTGATGGTGAAGATAAACTTGGCCAACAAATGGTGAACTTATCTCTAGTGAACGATTGGGGCATAGTGGATGTTTTTTTATTACCGGGATTTAGAGAACGTACCTTTGCTGGCGAAAAGGGACGATTGAGATTTCCGTTTGTTGTTGACAAAGATAATGTTCAATATGAGTCTTCAGCGGGGCAGCAACATTTAGATCTTGCTATTCGTTGGTCGCATAGCATTGGTGATTTTGATTTGGGCACATATTGGTTTCATGGTACCAACAGAGAGCCACTACTAACACCATCAATTTGGAACGAAGCGATTGTATTTCAACAATATTATAATCAAATGGATCAGCTAGGCTTAGATGTACAGGCGACATTAGGAGACTGGTTATGGAAGTTTGAAACTATCTATCGAACAACCAATGCTGAAAGTTTTGCTGCCACTCAAGGCGGTTTTGAATATAGCTTTATTGGTATTTTTGACACTAATTTAGATTTAGGGCTGTTAACTGAGTATGCTTGGGACTCTCGCGGTGTTGTTGATCTTAAAACGGTAGAATTTGGCAAGTCTGGCTCGGTTTTTCAAAATGATTTATTTATGGGAGCTCGGTTAGCCTTTAATGATATGCAAAGCTTGGAAGTATTGATGGGGGTTGGCACCGATTTAGATCATAATGCTAGCAGCTTTTTGCTCGAAGCCAGTCGACGTTTTGGCGAAAACTTCAAAGCGAGTTTAGATATTCGTTTGTTACAAAGTAGTGATTCTATAGCAATAGAATATGCTCTTAGAAATGATGATCATGCGCAATTTGCAATTGAATGGTATTTTTAGCAATTTATATTAATGGTTTAATTACCAATTAAACCATTAATATGCGCGACCACACTTCTCCCTAATGCACCTAAATGATAGCCGCCTTCAAGTACAGAGACAATCCGGCCTTGCGCATGTGTTTGGGCAATCGCTTTTATTTCATTGGTAACCCAACGGTAATCGGCTTCGGTTAAACTGACTTGCGACATATCATCTTCAATATGAGCATCAAAACCTGCAGAGATGAAAACCATCTCAGGCTTAAATTTATTTAACGCCGGTAGCCAATGTTCAGTTACTGCTTTACGAAAGTCAGCGCCTTTCGCTGTAGCTGCTAACGGTGTGTTTATTATTGGAGGGGTATCACTTTCTTGAATATCAAAAGGGTAGAAAGGGTATTGGTAACTTGAGCAAAATAAATAACTACCTTTATTTGTATCATCAACCGCTGGAAAGTAGTTTTTAATTATATCTTCAGTGCCGTTACCATGATGAACGTCAAAATCAACAATAGCGACACGTTTTAATTGATACTTCTTTCTGGCATAAGCGGCAGCGATAGCGATATTATTAAAAAAACAAAAGCCCATACCTTTGTTATGCTCAGCGTGATGTCCCGGCGGTCTTGTGGCACAAAAAGCACTACTGAGGGTTTTGTCCATCACCAAATCAACACCATCGATAGCTGCGCCTGCAGAAAGTAAAATAGAGCTTAAGGTTTTTGAATTCATTAGTGCGTCTTCGCCAATAGTGAAATTTTCATCACCTTCGGTAGGGGCATTATCAAAAACAAAATCAATGTATTCTTGGCTGTGAGCTAAAGAAATTAGTGATTTATTTATAGGATTAGCGTCAAACTGACGCACGACATAATCAAGACCACTGCGAATAAGTTGATCGGAAATAGCGGTTAAACGCTTTCCATTTTCAGGATGGTGTTCACCCATATCATGCTCACCACATTTGTAGTGGCCGATTATTCCTACTGGCATATATTTCTCATCAATTGTTAGTGTTCAATCACTGGTTATTCTGCTAATTAGTTTCTTCAGCTTTACTTAAAGTGAGCTTTAAACTTATTTCGTCAAAATCTTCACTGGCTTGGCGAATAAAACCTGACTTTTCAAAAACTTTAAGCATAGATTTATTATCGCTACGCACACAAGCCACTAAGCTATCAAGTTTTCTAATTTTTGCAACCGTGATCATTTCACCTAGTAAGGCTGTTGCCATACCCCGGCCACGCAAACTTTCTTTGATGACAAAAGCAACTTCGCCAGAGTTTATGCTGTCAATATAATAATAGCGCGCAACGGCTTGAATAGCTTCGCCTAAATAATCTTTTCGGGTAAAGCACAGTGCTAAATCTACATGCTGGTTAACGCTGACTAAGTTACACGATTTCTCCCGTGTCATTTGCGTTATATGATGGTTATAGCGCATCAGCAAGGTTTCTTTATTATGTGAATAAAAGAACTCTTGAAGTTTACGTTCATCAGCTGGCGCTAAGGGACGCAAAGTATAATCAACATTAGCAAAAGTGAATTTTTTCAGTTCAACACTGCCTAATTCTGGCACCGAGCTAGGAGAGCTTTCTTGATATTCAGGTACCCAGTAATGTTTACGAACGTCTGCTAATAATTGCTCTCTAAATTTAGGATGGGCAATGCGTATAAGCTCTAAAGCGCGTTCTCTAATACTTTTTCCTTGCAGAGAAGCAATACCAAATTCGGTTACCACAAAAGCAACGTGACCCCGAGAGGTGACCACACCACCACCTTCAGTAATGTGAGCAACAATGCGTGAAATTTTTCCGTCTTTGGTGGTTGAAGGCAGCGCAATTATCGGCTTACCGCCTTTACTTAATGAAGCGCCACGGATGAAATCAACTTGCCCGCCAATACCGCTATAAAATTGATAGCCAATAGAATCTGAAACAACTTGCCCAGTTAAGTCGACTTCTATAGCGCTATTGATAGAGACCATATTGTCATTTCGGGCAATTTTTACCGGCGAGTTAACATGCTCTGATGGGTAAAATTCAATGTGGGGATTGCCATCAACAAAGTCATAAACTTTTTGGCTACCAATGCAAAAAGTTACCACAGCTTTGCCTTTATGAAAGGTTTTTTTACGGTTATTAATCACGCCTTTGAGCATTAAATCAATCACACCGTCTGAAATCATTTCGCTATGAATGCCTAAGTCTCTATGATTGCCCAAATAGCGTAAAACGGCTTCAGGAATTTTGCCTATGCCTATTTGTAGTGTCGCGCCATTTTCTATTAACATTGCGGTGTATTGACCAATTTGTTCAGTTCGCTTGTCAATTTCGGGGGGAGGAATTTGCGGCAGGGCTTGCTCTGCATTTATCCAAGCATGAATTTGATTTAAATGTACGAAACTGTGACCATTGGTGCGTGGCATTTTCGGGTTGATTTGCGCAATAACATACTTGGCAGCTTTCACTGCGGCAGAAACAATATCGACACTGACACCTAACGAGCAATAACCATATTCATCAGGCGGGCTAACCATAATTAAAGCGGCATCAAGGGGTAAACTGTTTTCATTAAATAAACGCGGAATATCAGAAATAAAGCAGGGAGTATAATCACCACGCCCCTGTGCAATTGCTTCGCGAATGTTTTTTCCACCAATAAATAAACTGTTCACTTTAAAAAGATCTTTATGCTCTGCTTTTGCCCAAACATTTTCTGATAGTGTTAAAATATGTACGGTTTCAATATCGTGTAGCTGTTTTGAATTAGCGATGAGGTTATCTATTAAGGCGTTAGGTACTGCGGCATTTGAACCGATAAATATGCGATTGCCTGATTGTAAGTAATCTTCCCAGTTGATACTGTTTTCATGATTGGTGCTGTCTTCGTGATGTGTTGACATGAAAGTTCCTATTTTTGACCAGTGCTATTTGGACCACTGTATTTATTTAAGCACTTAAAATGTAGATAAGCTATTAGCCATAAGTATGACCTAGACAAGAAAATATTCATTGATCACTGTCAATGCTACAATGCATTTTTTAATGATACTTTATTGAAAAGTAAGAATGAGTAGTAAGTGACAACCAGTAAAATTTTTATTATCGGTTTACCCCGAACAGCCACCACCAGCGTTTGTTTAGCTATGTTAGGGTTAGGTTTTAAAACGGCACATAATGCTTATACTGAGCTTGCATTTAGTGAAGCACAAGTAATTGCCGATACCCCCATATTTTGTGATTACCAACAACTTGATAAACATTTCCCCAATAGTAAATTTATTTATTTAACCCGAGAAGCGCCAAGCTGGTTACCCTCAATTAAGCAGTTGTTACAGCGAATGATTGTTAATTTACAGCGTAGTGATGGTGGTTTTAATCCACATTTAAAGCGTTGTTATAATGATGTTTTCTCACCATTAACGGCGGATAATATTGCTCAAGATGATTTTTTACTGGAGTGTTATCAACGTCATCAACAAGGGGTTTTTACTTATTTTCAAAACCGAGCTAGCGATTTATTGACCATAGATGTCAGTGACACGACTAGTTATCAGCAATTATTAACTTTTTTGAATATAGCGCCAGAGCAGGGCAGAGCTAGTGGATTTGAAAAAATTAATATTGGCGGCAAGGTTAAAGCTTGGCAAGATATTAATAATGTTTTAAAAATTGAATCAACCAACAAGGGGCGTATTGATAAGGTACTTTATTAATGATGCTTTGATCTGTAAAATTCACCACAATTACTTACTCTTTGAACCCCTCTACTCGAAATTATCATTATGTTTGAATTAAAATTTAACACCACACAGGCATGGACTGATGCAGTGATGGCTGACTTTCCTCGCTTTTTACAAGATCACGCTGCGGCTGAGAAAAAGGCGTCTGGCATGGCAATGGCAATGCTGTCTCATTACCCTGATAAAGCAAAATTAGTTAGAGCAATGACAGATTTAGCTATTGAAGAGTTGATTCACTTTAAACAAGTTTTAAAATTACTGGTCGCCCGTGATGTAACTTTAGGTCAGGATAAAAAAGATCCATACATTAATCAAATACGTCAATTGTTTCGTAATGGCACGAGTTTATTCTTATTGGATAGATTATTAGTAGCTGCGGTTATTGAAGCGCGAGGTTATGAAAAATTTTGGTTAGTGTCACAAGCGCTTCCTGAAGGCAAAGATAAAGATTTATATGTTGCTATTGCCAAATCTGAAGAAAAGCACAAAAACTTGTTTGTAGAATTAGCCTATGAATATTTTGACAAAGCAGAAGTTGATCAGCGCTTAGAAGAGATATTAATCGCAGAAGCTGAAATATGTCGCAACTTACCAATTCAAGCGGTACTTCATTAAGTTATAAATAGAATCAAAATGAAAACAGCTTTTGATAGCATTACGCCTGAGTTAATTGCGAAACGAAAATCGGTGCATGAATTGTGTCGGCAGTTCAGTCGTAGCCCAAGTAAAGGTAACTTAAAACGTTTAAAGGCTTTATTTTATTCTTGTGGCGATAATGTTTTTATTGAGTACGGTTTTCATATGGATTATGGCGATAGTATTACCATAGGCGATCGCAGTTTTATTAATGCCAACTGTACTATTGTTGATGCACCCGCAGTAGCAAAAAATACCATTGTTATTGGCTGTGATTGTCTGTTTGGTCCCAATGTACAATTACTGGCTGTTTCACATGATATGGCGCCTAATGCTCGTTTAGCCAAGCATAATTATGTTAATGATATATGCATTGGTGATAATGTTTGGCTAGGTGGAGGTGTTATTGTGCTTGCTGGCGTTTCTATCGGTGATAATAGTGTTGTTGGCGCAGGAAGTGTTGTCACTAAAAATATTGAAGCTAATAGCTTTTATGCGGGTAATCCAGCGGTAAAAATTCGCGGCTTATAAATTCTAGGGGAAGTTTTTCAAATAAACCAACTTCTAGTGTACTTTACTAACTTATCGCTTAATTAACGCTATTATTTGTTTTTTATTTTTTATCTTATTGTATTTTAAGTAATATTTTGTTGGCTCAGCATTTGCTTGTTAATGCTGTGTTAATGTCGTATAACTAAAAAATAAGTGTAAACAAGGAATAAATATGTCAGTCATTTTAGAAGATAGACCAACTGAAACAGTACGCAGTGAAGTTATTGATCAATTAATCATGAACTATAGTCATGGCGAATTATCTTATGAAGCGTTTGAGCGCCGCTTAGATCAAGCCATGGAATTGCAGTGCAACAAGGCATTAGTTGAGCTTAGCCAAGATTTACCGTTAACGGTTGATAAAGCTTTTGTTGAAAGTAAAAAACAAGACATGGCACCTAATATTGTTTCTGGAGAAACAGAGGACGTTGAACATATGGTTAATATATTCAGCGGAAGTAGTCGTGGTGGTGCTTGGAAAGTGCCAAAAGAAATTCGTTCTTTTAGCCTGTTCAGTGGTTCAGACATCGATCTAACCCACGCGCAATTTGCTCAAAATGAACTACGTATAAAAATATTTTGTTTGTTTAGCGGTGATACTATTTATATTCCTGAAAATGCGAATGTTGTCTCAAAAGCCTTTTGTATTTTTGGTGGTATTGACAACCAAGCTCCAACGCAAGTTAACCCAAATATCAACACTCCTACTATTATTATCGAGGGTGTGTCTATTTTTAGTGGTATTAATATTGAAATTAAACGTACCATGAAAGAAAAGTTGGTTGATATGGCCGATAGTCTGAAAAAGATGTTTTCTTAGTATAAATAAAGGTTGTTGACCAACAAAAACTATTGTTAGCTCATTGCTATGCAAGTAAGTTAACAATAGAATCATTACCTAGTTTTTCATTTTATATACGTTGTTAATATGTCCTCAGATCGCTTTGGCTCTAGTGCCAATTATAAACAAAAAGAGCAAGGTTACCGTGATCGCGCTCTTAAATTATTTCCTTGGGTTTGTGGTCGTTGTGCACGCGAATTTGAGTATTCTAATATCAAAGAAT
>Ga0316207_10001290_pt1 | contig 31848 bp, 29 predicted proteins | sample 6weekpyrite_MG_FD_204943 | JGI IMG/M metagenome (GOLD analysis project Ga0316207, IMG submission 204943) | Microbial mat bacterial communities from mineral coupon in-situ incubated in ocean water Damariscotta River, Maine, United States -... | ecosystem: Environmental > Aquatic > Marine >...
CTATTTAACTGCCTAACAAACAGCCAACCACCCGCAACACTGAGTACGCCGATAATGCCTAAAAAGAAAACAAGTGGAGAAAAGTTAGCTTCTTCTAGACCTAATAATGGAATTTTTACCCACAAGTTTGGCGCTTGCGGTGGACGGATCCAAAATAAGTATTCGTCCCCTTGAGAAATTCTAACTTCAGCAGGACCGCCAAGGAGTTCAGACATTTGTTCGCTGCGATAAGGATAATATCCGGCAGCTGCTAAACCAAGTTTTAGCGCATCTTTTTCTCGGTAAACACCAATACCCGTTTCACGATGAAACGCTTCTGCCATTTTAGGGCTTAATCGGGCATCTTTAATGTCAATAAATACAACGCGAACTTGCTTAGCTAACAGTTGATTTATTTGCTGTTGATTAGGTTCAATGACATATAGCGCAAAAGAAATATAAGAAACGACTTGGTTTACAAATAATAAAAAACCTATTAATAAAACCGTTTGACCAAAAGCGCTACGAGGTAATACTTTCATTGAACAACCTACCCTGCGCGATTAAAATCCCGCTTACATTATTATATGCGTGAGAAAAACCCAGCCTACATTTTAATAAGCGCGATTAAAATCCCGCCTACAGCTTATACTGTAGCGCCATCCGGCACAAAAACATAACCTAATCCCCACACCGTTTGCAAATATCTTGGTTTAGCAGGATCTTTTTCTAACATGCGGCGCAATCGTGAAACTTGCACGTCAATACTACGCTCAAGCGCTGAGTAATCTCGACCTCGCGCTAAATTCATTAGCTTATCACGTGATAATGGCTCTCTTGGGTGTGTTACTAATGCTTTTAAAACAGCAAATTCACCACTGGTTAATGGCATACTAATATCGCCTTTGACCATTTCACGGGTTGCTAAATTCAATTGATACTCACCAAAAATAATATTATTTTCTTCCATTGAAGGCGCACCTGGCGCTTCTTGAACACGGCGTCTCAATACCGCTTTGATACGTGCTAATAATTCTCTAGGGTTAAAAGGCTTAGGCATATAGTCGTCAGCACCAATTTCTAAACCAATGATGCGATCTACTTCATCACCTTTTGCGGTCAACATAACGATAGGCATATTATTGTTTTGTTGACGTAAACGACGACAAATAGATAAACCATCTTCACCGGGTAGCATTAAATCAAGTACAAGTAAGTGAAAATTTTCTCGCTCAAGTAACCTGTCCATTTGCTCAGAGTTAGCGGCACTACGAACCACAAATCCCTGTTCTACTAAGTAACGCTCTAATAAAGAACGTAAACGCATATCGTCATCTACCACTAAAATTTTCTGAGTTTCTTGATTCATTTTATTCTCTCAAGGTATATATTTCACAGTTAAACTTACTAATGACTATAAGCGATATAGCAACAAATTAAAAAGTGCGTTTGGTAAATGTATCAAGCCTTTTGTTACAATTTATTAATATAGTTCATTAATTCAAATTGCTGTATTTATTGTAAATAATGAATTGCTTGTTCTGTCACACATTGGGTAAAACTTTTTGCGCGCTCACTACGAGACAACGACAAAATAGCTCTCTTTACCAACACTTCTTTTTGTTGTCGCTCAGCTTCAGGTAAATGTGCTAATTGTTCATGAAAGCAACCTAACAGGCCAAAATTTAACGCAATTTCTGATTGCATACCATCATCTCCAAGACAAATAATCAACTTTTCCGCTAAGCGATTTTTATCCATGTTGACAATAAGATCGTTAAGTTTATATATGACAGGCTCTATTTTTCGCTCTAAATTGCATGAAAATAACATGTCAGCTACAGCAACAATGGGAATTAACTGTTGGTGTTGATCACTAAACTGCTGCTTAAGCCAAGCCTCATGTTCAGGAGTTAAATTGTTTTGTTGCGCATATGTTGGCGAACTATTCGCCAACAATAACAAAGGTAAGATAAGAAGCAGTATTTTCATTCAATAAGTATCGTTTACTTTCTACAATTAAGCTAAGTATACTGCTTCTATTTGAAGATGCTAGTTAGCTACTTGATGAATATGCACATCACGCTGTGGATATGGGATGCTAATGCCTTCTTTATCGAACGCCAGCTTAACTTTTTCCATCATACCGAAGTAATATGGCCAGTAATCGTCTGAATTTACCCATGGGCGAAGGTATAAATTAATAGAACTATCGCCATGCTCGCCAAGCCAAATATCGGTGCCTTTATCTTTTAAGGTTCTTTCATCAGCTTCAACTAACGACATTAATATCGCTTTGGCTTGTACCACATCATCGTCGTAACCAATACCAAAAACAAAATCGACACGACGCGTTCCTTCAACATTGATATTTTTCACACAGCCATTTGATAACAAGCCATTGGGAATGATTATACGTTGATTATCAGGGGTTTTTAAAATGGTATTGAATATTTGAATTTCTTCAACGCCGCCAATATAACCTTGCGCTTCAATAACATCACCTTTTTTGAAAGGGCGAAACAATAAAATTAACACGCCACCTGCAAAATTAGCCAAGCTGCCTTGTAATGCTAAACCTATCGCTAACCCTGCAGCGCCTAACATGGCAATTAATGAAGTGGTTTCAATGCCAATCATAGAGGCAAAGATAATTATTTGAATTGCTTTTAATAAAGTGCTGAATATACTAATGAGGAACTGATGTAGTGTTGCTTCAACCTGCTTCTTTTGTAGCGCTAACTCAGTAACTTTGAGGGTTTTGCTAATCAGCCATTTACCAATAAAATAAACAACAACGGCTAAAATAAACTTAATACCAAATGATAGGCTCATCTCACCTATCATTTGTAAATAATGTTCTACTTTTTCTATACTAACGTCCATAACTACAATCCTTTTTACAAATTTTTAACGATTGTAGCTATTTTTACTTCGAGTGTAAATTTATTCAAATACACTTCAAGGTGTTATTTATAACACCTTGAAGTAATTAAAATATAGCTTAAAAACTATATCGATAACCAAGGGTAATACTTCTTGGTTTACCAACCATAATAGAGCCGTGAGTTTTAGTTGCCATGTATTCTTGGTCTAATAAGTTGTCAATATTCAAGGTAATTTCTTGATTGTCAGTTAAACTATAATGCGCAGCCATATCAACAACAGTACGGCTATCAATAAGTTCACTTTGAGAAATATTTCCTTGCCCTGCTGTGGTGCGCATTTCAGCCATATAACGTACTAATAAGTCACTGCGCCAGTTATCGCCAACTAAACCTAAGGTTAACTGTAATTGATTTTCAGGCACGTAAGGTAGTTCATCTCCTTTTGCAACATCACCCCAAGTATCTAGGTCTGAATCAAAGCTGGTCATAAATTCTGTTTGGGTATAGGTATAAGTTAAGTCAATTGGCATAGCAATTTCCCCTAACGAAAATTCGTAACCACTTTTCACTTCTAAGCCTAATACTTCAACTTTACCAGCGTTATATTGGTCGCCAATATTATCTTCTTCACAACTTTGACTTGCTGTACAATTACCATGCATATTGCTGTAATCAGAGAAGAAAAATATTGCTTCACCATTAAAACTAGATTCGTTGTAACGTAAACCTAATTCATAGTTAATGCTTTCTTCGTTTTCAGTATCGGCATTACCTGGTGCTGGTGGCGCAAAACCTTTTTGAATGCCGCCTAATAAAATTAATTCATCGTTAAAGCGGTAAGTGACTGCCAATGAAGGTAACAACACTGAAACATCATTGCTGATATTTTTCTTCAACGGCTGATTTCGGTCACTAACGCCTTTACCCCAATCTTTACGTGTTATGGTCATATCTTCAAAACGTAAACCGGCATTAATGATAAAGTTGCCAATGGTATACTCATCATGCACAAATAAAGCTAATGCCTTTGCGCTATCAATGCGATTAGAATCTGTGCCCGGCGCACCTGCGCTTGTTTGTGTCATATTGAAATTGCTATCTAGCTCATACTTATCAACCCACTGATAGCGATCCATTTCATCTTGGTGAATTCGTAAGCCAAACTTCACTTGATGATCATTTAAATCAGCATCTAAAATAGTTTGAATACCTTTTGATAAATAAGCTCGGCTATTCGCTTTAATATCAACAGAAATAGCATCTCCAGCAAAACTGCCATTATCAAAAGCAGCGGCGGCATCAACACCACCTTTGCCTAAACTGTCACCATTAATTTTACTAGTTTTATACCAATTGCGACTAAAGTCGTTGTAGTAAGCACTGGTGCCTAAAGAAAGACGTTCTGAAAGCTTAATAAGGTGATTAATTTGAAACTGTTGATGTTCAGTTTTCATGTTATCTAACTGAGAAGCAGAATAGCGACTGTATGGATTGTTTTTAAAATCTTCTTCGGTCAAGCCTATATAAGTTTCTGCTGACTCTTCATCAGAATATTTAACTTTAAACTCAAGCTCTTGGTAATACTTAGCGTCGTTATCTGTATTAATTAACACTTTAGCCAAAATATCATTTTTGGTGAAACCTGAATCCCTTGTACTATTGTTAATATTTTTGAAACCATCAGCTTGATAACGAAAAACTTCGAATACTGAAGAAACATTGTCTCCTGTGCCACCAACATAAGCATGCGCTTTAGCGTAACCGTCTTCACCGGCACTTAAATTAACTTGCCCTGCTATATCTTCTTCTGGAATTTGACGAGATAACATATTGACTACGCCGCCCGTTGTACGAGGACCGTACATAGCACTAGAAGTACCTTTTAATACTTCAACTTGCTCCATTCGCCCAGCAGTAGGAAAATAATAAGCTGATGGTGCAGCGTAAGGCGCTGGAGCAGCTAGCACACCATCTTCCATAATAGTCACTTTTTCACTACGATTTTGACCCGTGCCACGCATACCAATATTAGGGCGTAAACCATAACCATCTTCTTCTAAAACATATACCCCAGGTATTGACGTTAGTGTGCGCATGATATCGGTATAATCAAACTTTTCTAAATCGTCTTTTGATAATTTATGTGCACTGCCCGGAATATCATTAACCGAAACTTCAGAGCCAAAAATAGTAAGATGATCAATTTCGCCTTCATCATTGGCTAAGACCTGAGTGGAAAATGACGAGATAATAGCAAATGAAATAGTTGCTAGTTTAAAAAATGAAGAGTTCATGAGAAACCTAATTAAGTTGACCTTGGTTGTTAAAGTGGCGCTATTAAATCATAGGCGCAAATGAGAATCAATATCATTTGCATTATTTATTAGGTTTTATCTGTTTTATTTGATTTAGGTCATGTTTTTTTCTTGCAGATCATTTAGTGACTATATTTCTTGCCCCCTTAATAAAGGTTTCTTTGTCGACATTAATCGGCTCAGGGACAATAATTCCTCTTTGAACCGCAGGTCGTAGCGCTATTTTGTCAACCCAGCGTTTGAGATTTGGCAAATCATCAAGGCCAACACCAGACCAATCATGGGTATGTACCCAACACCAGTTTGCCATATCAGCAATTGAATATTCTTGGGTTAAGTATTCACTTTCTTTAAGCTGTGTATCTAACACAGTGAATAATCGTTTTACTTCATTTTGATAACGATCAATAACAGGTTGAATTTTTTCAGGGAAATAACGATAAAAGACATTCGCTTGCCCCATCATGGGGCCAACACCACTCATTTGTAACATTAGCCATTGCATCACTTGTGAGCGTGCTTTGCTTTGTGTAGGTAAAAACTTTCCTGACTTTTCCGCCAAATAGATCATAATTGCGCCAGTTTCAAAAACAGCAAAATCATCATTACTGCGATCAACAATCGCTGGAATTCGTCCGTTAGGACACAGCTTTAAAAAAGCCGCTGATTTTTGCTCGGCTTTCATTAAATCAATAGCATGAACCTGATATTCGATAGCCATTTCTTCTAATGCTACAGAGGCTTTCCAACCATTTGGCGTGGCAGCAGTATAAAGATCAATCATGTTTTCTCCTTACCTTTCATTTAAGCACTATAACTAGGGCGAGCAGAAACTTTTTTATACCAAGCCAGCAAGTACGTATATTCTTCACTAGGACGAATTTTAACAACACGGGCAAAGTCTATTGCACATAGCAAATTAATATCCGCGATACTAAAATAATTACCCACAAGATAACTTGATGTTTTAAAATGTTTATTTAGCTCATCAAAATACGCTATTGCATTTTCACCTGATATTTTTCCCCACTCAGCTATTGGTTGCATGCGATCTTTAAAGTAACCGCTGGTGTGCTGAAAACACATGCCAATAGGCAGCATAAAATGAAACTCAACACGGCGTTGCCACATTTCTACTTGTGCTTTTTCTAAGGGTGTTCGCCCCATTAACGGATTTTCAGGGTTAAGTTCTTCAAAGTAACGACAAATAGCAGTTGTTTCACCAATACAAGTACCATCATCTAACTCTAAAAAGGGAATTTTAGTCGTTGGATTTTTAGCCCGCATTGCTGACGATAAATTCTCTCCGCCGGCTATATCAACTTCAATGTACTCCATCTCAATAGCTTTTTCTGCTAAAAAAATGCGAACACGACGCGGGTTAGGGGCTTTGTTAGTTTCAAATATTTTCATTACTGTTAGCTCAAACATGAATAAGAATATTAACCCTAACAGTAATTGAAATTTAGACAAACTCATTTCACAAAAGTAGCTATTAAATACATTTACTTATTTACATGAAAGACTAAAGTTTGAGTTGTTAAGTTACGCCTTAAGTTGAGTCACAAGGCTGAGTAACTCTTTGTATTATCTATTTATTCAATATTTATCAAATTTTCATTAATTAATCCAAGACTATAGCCGAAAAAAATCCGATAATTAGCATCATTAGAGTCAATCGCTTGATTGGCAGCATATAACTTCGGAAATATATCAATGGAAATCAAAGTTAACTTTCTCGACAACCTTAGACTTGAAGCCAAGTTTGACGACTTTTCTGTCATCGCTGATCAACCAATTCGCTATAAAGGTGACGGCTCTGCGCCTGGTCCTTTTGATTACTTCCTAGCATCTTCTGCGATGTGTGCCGCATACTTTGTTAAGGTTTATTGTAATTCTCGTGATATTCCTACTGAAAATATTCGCTTATCGCAAAATAACATTGTTGATCCAGAAGACAGGTATAAACAAATATTTCAAATTCAGGTGGAGTTGCCAGAAAGTATTTCTGAAAAAGATAAAAAAGGCATTTTGCGCTCTATTGATCGCTGTACGGTAAAAAAAGTGGTGCAGCAGGGGCCAGAGTTTAAAGTGGAGACTGTTGCCAGCCTTGAAGAAGATGCTCAAGCCATGTTAATGCAGCAACCAGATGACGGTGTCAGCACCTTTATTTTAGGGAAAGATTTACCACTGGAAGAAACTATTGCCAATATGTCAGGGTTTTTGGCAGATCTTGGTATGAAAATCGAAATATCTTCATGGCGCAATATTGTGCCTAATGTATGGTCACTACATATTCGTGATGCGGCATCACCTATGTGTTTTACTAATGGTAAAGGTGCAACCAAAGAAAGCGCACTCGCCTCCGCACTAGGTGAGTTTATTGAACGCCTTAATTGTAACTTCTTTTATAACGACCAATTTTTTGGAACCGATATCGCAACGAGTGATTTTGTTCACTATCCTAATGAAAAATGGTTTAAGCCGGGTGTAGACGATGCATTACCTAGCGATATATTGGATGAGTATTGTTTAGCTATTTATAACCCAGAAGATGAACTACGGGGTTCAAACCTGATTGATACCAACTCAGGTATGATTGAGCGCGGTATTTGTTCAATTCCTTATGTACGTCAGTCGGATGGCGAAACGGTTTATTTCCCGTCAAACCTTATTGAAAACTTATTCTTAAGTAATGGCATGAGTGCTGGTAACAACTTAGCTGAAGCGCAAGTACAGTGTTTATCTGAAATATTTGAACGTGCCGTTAAAAAACAAATCATCGCAGAAGAAATTGTTTTACCAGATGTGCCTAAAGACGTTATCGCCCAATACCCAGCTATTTTAGCAGGCATTGAAGGCCTAGAAGCGCAGGGCTTTCCTGTGGTAGTGAAAGACGCCTCGTTAGGTGGTAAATTTCCGGTAATGTGTGTCACTCTAATGAACCCTAAAACTGGTGGCGTTTTTGCCTCATTTGGTGCCCATCCGAGCTTTGAAGTCGCGTTAGAGCGTAGCTTAACTGAATTATTGCAAGGTCGTAGCTTTGAAGGGTTAAATGATGTGCCTAAACCAACCTTTAATAGCATGGCTGTTACTGAGCCTGAAAACTTTGTTGATCACTTTATTGATTCAACCGGTGTTATTTCATGGCGTTTCTTTAGCGATAAACATGACTATGATTTTGTAGAATGGGACTTTTCTGGCAGTAATCAAGAAGAAAGTGATGGTTTGATGGCGATATTGAAAGACATGGGTAAAGAAGTGTATATCGCCGAATTTAACCAGCTAGGAGCTACCGCTTGTCGCATTCTGGTGCCTGATTATTCAGAAGTGTATCCGGTAGAAGATTTGATTTGGGATAATACCAACAAGTCACTTGATTACCGCGAAGATATTTTAAACCTTCATCGCTTAAGTGATGAAGAATTAACGGCTTTGTTTGATCGTTTGGAAGAAAGCCAACAAGATAACTACATTGATATCCGCACCTTAATTGGTATTGAGTTTGATGAAAATACTGTGTGGGGCCAGCTAACTATTCTCGAATTGAAAATTCTTATCTGTTTAGCGCTAGGTGCACTTGAAGATGCTATTGAGCTGGTAGGAGAGTTTTTACAATATAACGATAACACCGTCGAACGTGGTTTATTTTATCAAGCGATTAACGCAGTACTTGAAGTTACTTTAGATGAAGAAATGGAATTGGATGACTTTATAGGTAACTTCAATCGAATGTTTGGTGAAGAAACTATGACCAATGTTGTTGGCTCAGTATTTGGAGAGGTAAGATTCTTTGGTTTAACACCAACAAGCATGAAACTTGAGGGTTTAGACAAACACTTAAGGTTGATTGAAAGTTATAATAAGTTACATCAAGCACGTAAGCTAGCTGCAGAGCAATAGAAAAATAACAAGCGAGTTGTCGCAGTAAAAAACCAATGCTTATTATAAATATTGGTTTTTTATCACAGCATTTTACTGCAATTATCAATTAAATAGCGTTAGTGCTTTTGATCATTAACCGCTACCTGAGCTGTTAATTAGCATGTAGTTATGTCTAGAGGCTTTGATTTTAAAGGGTAAGAATGGGGTGGCTAATGGGACTTGAACCCACGACAACCGGAATCACAATCCGGGGCTCTACCAACTGAGCTATAGCCACCACTGAGTTTACCTAAATCGCCTTGTCCTATCTATGATAAGAAAAGCGCGTGGAGTATATTGCATTTATGCGTATATTGACAAGAAAAACTTACTTTTTTAACTACATTTAAATCTCTTTCTACATTATGGTAATTTGAACCCTACTCTACTCGGTTACGGCCATTCTTTTTAGCGGTGTAAAGTTTATCGTCGGCTTGCTTAATGAGTGTCTCAGCTGATGAAGTTGCCGTTGGGATGATAGCGCTCACCCCGAGACTAATTGATACTGTTGTTAAATTTTCAACTGCGGTTATTTCATGGGCTAAATTCAACCCTAACACTTCTAGTCGACATTTTTCGGCTAGAAGTTTTGCTTGCGCTAAATTTGTGTTCGGTAGTAAAAACACAAATTCCTCACCACCATAACGTGCACAAACATCGCTAGAACGTTGACTTTGTTTTGCTAGTACTTGTGCTACTTCTTTTAAACAAATATCACCTTGCAGATGACCATAATGATCATTGTATAATTTGAAATAATCGACATCAAACATGATGATAGCCAGTGGCTGTTGACTTCTTTGTCCTCGCTGCCATTCCTTTGCTAAAGCACTATCAAACATGCGTCTATTAGCAACCCCTGTTAAACCGTCTTTATAAGAAAGCTCATTAAGCTCTTTGGTGCGTTCAACCACAATTTGTTCAAGTTGAGCAAAAGCCTTACGGTGCGCTTTTTTAACACTCACTTGCATTAAATGCCATAAGAAAAAGCTGATTACGGTAAGTACCAATATCACAAGAATGATCAGGATCAGCACACTTCTAATTTTATAATAAGGTAGTAATGCTTCTTCAACATCAATTTCTGTGGTTAAACCAAAGCCTAAGTCTTTATCCCAAATCCAGCTGCCAAATACCAATACACCACGATAATCTCGATAACCAGTGATGTTTGCGTCTGAATTTCCTGCCAAGGCACTTTTAGCCATTAATGTTAGTGGTAAATCTTTATTTTTCATCTTAGGCTCAAAACCCATTAACATATTACCGCCAGGGTCGGTAATTCGTATAGACAACATAGCTCTATCACGAGTCTTAATTAAACCGATACGCTGTAATTGGTGATCAAACCGACTGTTAGTAATTAACAGCCCTTGATCATCAAAGGCATAAGTTTCACCACTTTCACCGATACGCCCAAGCTGAGTAACCCGAGTGAAATCTTCTGATGGATCAAGTCGTAAGGTAATAACGGCAATGACTTTGTTATTTTCAGACAATACCGGTGAAGCAATAAAAGTTGTCGCTATACGTTTCTTATATTCACCACTCGCTGATAATAAGGCTACCTCTGAATGGATAGGAGGAATAAATAAGGTTTCACCAAAAAATATCCGTTTTAAAAAAGTGGGCCTATTTTTAAAAATAACATTTTCTTCATTTAAATTATCATCACGTAATGAAGCCATATTAATTTTGTCTGGCGCAATAATGAAAAAACCAACATCACCATTTAACGTCATTTTTTCAACCATTAATTTTCGCAAAGCCATTAATGGTGCGCTATCTTGAATTGGTTTTTGTTCTTTATGCATTCTTAATAATTGCTGCGTATACGCCAGTACAGATTGGTTTTGACTTAGCAGAATTAGATCGTTTTTTCGTTGTCTTATCCAGATGTGTAAAGCTTCATGTGTGGTATTGGTTACTGTTTGCAATGAATTTTTTACATTCTGTAGTGAATCACTTTTGATTTGCTCTAAAGCAACCCAAGAAGAGGAAGCAACAATTATAAAGAAAATCAGTGAGATAAATATCCAAGATGAGTTTTTCATTGATAAGCCAACTGCATTTTTATTCCTGTCAATAAATAATAGCTGATAACAGTATCAGTATAATTTATAAACATACATTTACCAAGGTTAAGCAGTTTTACTTCAATTAAGTTCACTTAAAATTAGGAAAACCAACCCATAGCATAACTATATTTTATTAACATGCCTGAACTCATAATCACCACGATAATACGTAAATAAGATGGTTTAATTCTAAAAAGAAAATGCGCACCAAAGTAAGCACCTATTGCCTGCCCCAACATCATGGTTAGTCCAATTATCCAAGCGATGTGCCCTGTAGCAATAAAGATGATTAATGAAGCGATATTGGTGGCAAAATTAAGGGATTTAGCGATTGCTGTTGATTTAATAAGATCATGCCCACGGCATGAAACACCTGCCAAAGCGAAAAACGAGCCCGTACCGGGACCAAACATACCATCATAAAATCCGACTGACGGCACCACCATATTTTTGTAACGAGTGTTTGATAGGTGATTTTTATTTTTTTGCTTTTTCATCAAGGGAGATAAAACAAAGTAAACCACAATAAACAGCAACACCACAGGAATAACAAAGGATAAAACATCAGTATTAATAAACTGCACAGCAATAGAGCCGATAGCAGCGCCAATAAAAGCAAATATCATCAAAGGCTTACATTCTTTAAAACTAATACGCCTGTTACGAAACATCAAATAAGTGGCAGTAGCGGTGCCCATACTACCTTGCAATTTATTAGTACCTAATGCGGCTAACGGCGGAATACCGGCTAAAATCAAAGCAGGTAATGAAATTAAACCGCCACCACCGGCTAAAGTATCAACAAGCCCTGCAACAATGGCAATGATAAATAAAAATGATAATAGCTCTAAAGATAGGTTCGCTAGTTCCAATGTTTTTTTGTTCCTTGTGTATAATTTTGAGTGCGTTTAAACTCTTTGAGTGATCATTCATTTATCAAGAAGAGCGTGATAGCTACGTAACTATGTTTATAGTAACAATTCAATCATGAACAAGGGAAGCTATGTCGTTAGAAAAAATATCAGCGCAAATCAAAGCACAAGGTAACAAAATTCCGCCCGTAGAATTATGGGATCCGCCTTATTGTGGTGAGATGGATTTACAAATTAAAGCCAATGGTGACTGGTTTTATGCCGGCAGTATTTTTAAAAGAGCATCGTTAGTTAAACTATTAGCTTCTGTGATTAAAAAAGAAACCGCTGACTATTTTTTAGTAACCCCTGTTGAGAAAATTAAAATTACCGTTGAAGATGCGCCATTTGTTTTAACCCAGTGGCGCTGGCAAGATGAAAGTAAAACCGTCATGGTGGTAACCAACAACATTGGTGATGAGTTTGTTTTAGATGATGAACATCCAATAACCTTAAATGAATCAGGTGAGCTTTATGTTATTGTCCGCCGAAATTTAACCGCGAAAGTACATCGTAATGTTTATTACCAATGGGTTGATTTAGCTAAAGAAGTTAAAACCAACAAAGGCACTGAATTAGTATTTAACAGTGCCGATTGCCAATTTAGTTTAGGGAACGTCGATTAACTTTTACAGTAAGTGATGACTTACAAACTAAATAACCCTTGAAAAACGCTGTTGGTTAATATGTTTTTTCATGTAAGCGTCAAAGCTCATGCAAATAATACGGATAAGTAAACGAGCTTTTTGATTTACTTCAATACTGTTAGCCGAATTAACAACTAAACCGTCGTCAATAAAAGTTTCAAGTAGTGGTAAGTCATCAGCAAAATAATCATCAAAATCAATGTTATATTTTTCACTTATTTTGCTTTTATCTAAAAATAAATTACACATTAATTCACGAATCACTTCGCCGCGAATAATATCGTCTGTAGACAAGCTAACACCTTTAACCTGTGCATGTTGTTGGGTTTCTATGGCTTGATAATAGGCTTTCAGTTCTTTGATGTTTTGGCTAAAACTGTTGCCGATAGCGCTGATAGAAGAAACGCCAAGCCCAAGTAAGTCACAACCACCTTTGGTGGTATACCCTTGAAAATTACGATGTAAAGTGCCGTTGCTCTGAGCAATAGAAAGTTCGTCGTTAGGCTTAGCAAAATGATCCATACCAATAAAATCGTAACCATAGTGACACAAGGTTTCGATAGCAAGCTTCATAAGGGCAAATTTTTCTTGGGTATTCGGCAACCATTCATCACGTAATTTACGTTGTGCGGCAAAACGGCTTGGCAGGTGGGCGTAACTAAACAGTGATATTCTATCAACATCCCATTCATGGGCTTTGTCTAATGTTTTCGCAAAATTTTCTAATGTTTGATGTGGCAAGCCATAAATTAAATCAATATTGATTGATTTAAAACCTACGGCTTTGGCGTGACCAATAAAATCACCAATAAACTGAGTGGATTGCACACGGTTTATTGCCTTTTGCACTTTCAAATCTAAATCTTGCACCCCAAGACTCAAGCGATTAAAACCAAGAGAAAATAAATGCTCTGCTAAGTCCATTTCAATTTCGCGCGGGTCAATTTCAATGCTCATTTCTAAGTCGTCACTAAAATCAAACTTCTCTTTTAATAAAGTCACTAAGGTGGTGATTTGTTTATGCGTTAAAAAGCTAGGCGTACCACCGCCCCAATGTAATTGTTTGACTTTATAATCGGTAAACAAGGGTGCTTGTAAGGCAATTTCTTGCGCTAAATACTCAAGATAGGTATCTGCTTTATCGCGATGGCGAGTAATAACCTTGTTACAACCGCAGTAATAACAAAGGGTATGGCAAAAAGGAATGTGTACGTACAACGACAATTCACGGTTAGGAGAATCGATAATTGCTTGTTTAAAATCGCTATGCTTGAAGTCGTCATGAAACTCTAACGCGGTCGGATACGAGGTGTACCTTGGACCACTGGTATTATATTTGTTGAGTAACTTTGGATCGAAAAATTGACTGACTTGCATTTTGCTACACACCTTAAATTAGGCACCATATAAATAACTAGTCGCTATTATACACAACAAAGCTTTAGCGATATTGATTAAGCGCAAGGCTTTATAGTTTTCAATAGCGAAATATCTACTGTGCACACTGAATGCAATTTTCTGCTGCAGGCTGTACTTGTAAGCGCTGTGGATTAATGCTTTCACCACAGGTTTGGCAAATGCCATAGCTGCCATTGTCCATACGTGTGATCGCATTTGATAAATGCTGAATTTCAATTTTAGCTTCAGATTCTAGCGCGTTAAGCACTTCTTCATTTTCACGCTCGCCAGCTTGCTCAGACCAATCAGCATCTCGGCCATCAGCAAAGTCACGATGAATTGCACCAATGCGTTGCTGTAATTCAACTATGCGGTCGGTAAATTGCGCTTTAAGTTGCTCTGTCATGATCTACACCTCAAAATATAATGTTTAATTTATATATTAAGTATAGCCATTCTTTCAGTGGTGTATTGTTGAAGTAGATCAAGATCTGACACTATTTTGCTATGATATTGCCCTTCTAGAGTTATACGTTGATAGTCTTGCTTCATCCGCTGCTTTTTGTCGAGCTGCTTTCTATCCTCAAGAATAGCAAGGTGTTTTATCTCGTTATAGAGTTTATATATTGCTGGAAACTGCTGTGACAGCTCACTACTTAGTTTTAATGAATCAAGTAAAACCGACAAACGCCAACAACCTTCACTAAAATCACATTGCTCTTCTTGCATGGCGCGAACAATTATTTTAACGCTGGCAAGCACTTTATGGTCGTGTTTTGCTAAAGCCTGTTGATGCGCTAATTCAGCTTGCTGTTGCGCCTTTTTTTGCGCGCTAAGTTGCTTTAATAACTTGCCCGCATAAAAAGCTAAACTCGCAATAATGATTACTGCAACAGCAAGCGCAGCAAGCCAATATTCGTTCATGTTAAATAACCTTAATTGAGACTACTGCTGTTTATGAATCTGATAAAGAATCAGGCAAAGATGAGTTATCTAACTTATCCCACAAATCATCTTCTGATGTAGGCTTTACTAAACTTGATTGCTCTTCTTCGTCTTCATCTAATTGGGCACTGATCTGTTGATGGCGATCCATCATGTCGTTGAAGTAATCAACTTCTTGTTCAGTTAGGGCAATTTCATCTTCTTGCTTAGCTAAAATAGTTTGTAAGCGCTCATCTGCTTCAATATTTTCTAAAGCTTGCGCTAAGCTTTCCACTGAATTAGTTTCTGCATTTGTATCGCTAGAGCTAACAGTGCGAATAGCGGCTATAGGGTCTTGCTTAACTTTTACCGCCTTAGCTGATTTAGTTGATTTAGCTTTGGCTTGAGGTACTTTAACTGAACCACCCAAATCGATTGGTTTTTTACTACCAATGCGAGGATCTTTGTTTTGATTATGACTTTGCGCTGAGTCTTTGACTTGAATGGCTTCTTGCTGACGATTACCCGGTTTTTTGCCAGTTTTCTTGCGCACTCTTTTTTCAACAGCCGCTAATTCAACTTTACTTAGCTTAGGTTTAGCGGTGGGCGCGCCACCGGGTTTTCTAGATTTTTTAGAACGAGACATGAACTTGAGTCTTTTTTAACGGTTAATAGCGCTATTTTACGTCATTAACCGTTAAAAAGTAATGGATAGTTTTACACAACTTACAACTATACTAATCTTGCTCATGCAACCAAGCGGCATGGCGAGGAGCACGTTTAGTTTGCGACCATTCTTCAACCATGGCAGCGCCAACGTCATTTAATTGTTTGTATTGCTCAGGCGTGCCTGTATTTGCTGCTAGCTCTAAACGGTGACCATTGGGATCAAAGAAATAAATTGATTTAAAGACGCCATGGTTAACTGGCCCTAAAACATCAACACCTTTACTTTCTAACTCTTCTTTTGCAGCAACGAGTGCCTCAAGATTTGCTACTCGTAAGGCTAAATGCTGCACCCATGCTGGGGTATTTTCATCTCGCCCCATGTCAGGTGAATTAGGAATTTCAAAAAAAGCTAAAACATTCTCGTTACCCGCATCAAGAAAAATATGCATGTAAGGATCTGGCGCTTTAGTTGACGGCACTTCGTTTTCTGCAATGGCTAAAACCAAGTCCATATTGAGTTTGTCTTTATACCAATCAGTGGTTTCTTTGGCATCTTTACAGCGATAAGCAACATGGTGAATTTTTTCTATGGTTATCATTTTAGAACATCTCTACTTTTAGTTGATGTGCTAATTTTAATCATAACTTTACTCAGTTCACTAATTTTAGTGCTATTTAAGCGTAGATCTAACGTAAGATAACGTCAGTAAATCACTACGCTTAATTGTATAGATATTTTTACAGCTAATTCAATAGCAGCGCCTTTACGCTAAAATTACGGTTTTATCACCATTTAAGCAAACCCTTTGCTCAGCATGAATACGCACCGCGTGGCTTAACGCTGTTGCTTCTAAGTCATGACCCATATGCACCATTTGTTCGATAGTAAAGGTATGGTTAATCGGTTTAACTTCTTGAGCAATAATAGGGCCTTCATCTAAATTGGCTGTAACATAATGAGCCGTTGCGCCAATGACCTTAACGCCACGTGCGTGTGCTTGATGATACGGTCGAGCGCCTTTAAAACTTGGCAAAAATGAATGGTGAATATTAATAGCACGACCTGATAACTGCTGACACAAATCATCAGATAATATTTGCATATAACGGGCAAGTACTAATAAATCAGCGTTAGTATTTTTCATCAAGGCTAAAATTTGTGCTTCTTGCTGTGCTTTAGTGTCTGCTGTTATGGGTAGGTGATGAAAAGGCACGCCATGCCAATCAGCTAATGATTGGCAATCTTGATGGTTAGACATCACAGCAACAATATTTATTGGCAATACGCCAGACTTCCATTTAGTTAATAAAGACACCAAACAATGGTCGTCTTTTGAAACCGCAACCACAACATTAGGTACTTCAGCCTTGTTGCGTAACCTATATTCCATGTGCAAGGGCTTGGCTAATTCATCTAATGCATCAACAAATTCATCGCTAGACACGGTTAAATTACGATCATCAAAAGCAATGCGAGAAAAAAAAGTTTCGCTGTAAGGATCACTATATTGCGAAGTTTCGGTAATAAATGCGCCATGTTCAAACAAGCTTTGAGAAACCTTAGCTAGAACGCCAGTATTGTCTGGGCATTGCCAAGTGAGGATATAGTGGTTAGGTGTAGTCATGATATGTTACTGAAGATATAAACGATGGCGTATCATTGGTTATTTTGATCAACAATACCAGTATTTTTATAGTGCTTTTGGCTATATCTTTTCAGCTTTAGATTTGTGGCTTTGATAATTGATGCTTGTTTTTAATATATAGCTGCTCAACTTTTTCTCGTGCCCAAGGTGTTTTACGTAAAAATTTTAAGCTCGATTTGATACTAGGATCTTTAGTAAAGCAATTAATGTTAATTTGCTGCCCCAATGCCTCAAAACCAAAATAGGCTTCAAGCTCAGTAACTATGGTTTTTAAGGTCACGCCATGTAAGGGATTATAAGGTTGGTTATCCATGTAACTATTTCAATGATTAAAAATCACATTGTAACAAAAAAAGATGGTTTACCTTTAAAATAAATTTAAAAGATAAACCATCCAAATACGCTAGCAAGTACTATTTTACTGCTTAATACCATAACAAGTACTATTTTACTGCTTAATACCATATATGGTATAAGTTAACATTTAAGCAAAGTATTTGGCTAAGTCATCTGCCCCACCAATGTGTTTGCCGTCAATAAAGACTTGCGGCACAGTATCCGCATTAGTGATGGCGCGCATGGCTGAAATACTTACTTCATTGCCTAATGACAACTCCTCATATTGTAAACCTTGCTGTGCGAGTAATGCTTTTGCTCTTGCGCAATGAGGACAGCCAGGTTTAGTAAATATACTGACTTGCGCTGTTTGTACTGCTTCAGGGTTTATGTAAGCTAGCATAGTGTCGGCATCAGAAACTTCAAACGGGTCGCCGGGCAAATCTGGCTCAATAAACATTTTTTCAATAACACCATCTTTAACTAACATAGAATAGCGCCAACTACGCTTGCCAAAACCGATATCATTTTTGGCAACGAGTAAACCCATAGCGTTGGTGAAATCACCATTCCCATCAGGAATAAAGCTTATGTTTTCAGCGTTTTGATCCGCTGCCCACGCATTCATAACGAAAGTATCATTTACCGACACACAGACAATTTCATCAACACCATTTTCAGCAAATTTGCTCGCTAACTCGTTATAACGGGGTAAGTGAGTTGATGAACATGTTGGCGTAAAAGCGCCCGGTAAAGAGAATACCACAACAGTCTTTCCTGAAAAGATTTCATCTGTATCCCGCTTGCTCCAACTGTCATTAACACGCATAGGGAATGTTACTGAGGGTATTTTTTGACCTTCTTTATTGTCGAAATTAGGGTTTTGAGTAGTCATATGTTTTCCTTTCTCATCTAAAGTAATTTAATAGTAGTGGTTTAATTTTTGATGGCATAAGTATTAATCAAATAAGCCAAAAATAAAAATGATTAAAATAGATGGTATGAATCGAAAAAACAGATTGAAATACTTTGCTGTACCTCAGGTCTTTACATAAGTATTAACTTAGGCTTTAGCTTAGGCATTCATAAATTAAAATTATTTTAAGGAAAACATAGTGCACATTACAAAAACTTCCCTATTAATGGGGCTTATGCTGTTATTGGCAAACACGCAGCTATTTGCCGCTAATAACACCCAAGTAACTAAATCAATAGCCGAAACAGCTGAACAGGTCTCGCCATTAATGAATGGCCAACAAATACCTGCCTCTGTACAAGTGACCACTATCGATGGTAAAAAATTATCGCTGGGGAAAGTGGTGAACAATAAAAAAACAATTTTGTTTTTCTATCGTGGCGGTTGGTGTCCTTTTTGTAATACGCAAATGGGGCAACTTAAAAAAATTGAAGACAAGTTAAATAAACTAGGGTTTCAATTAATTGGCATTTCTACTGATAATGAACAAGACTTACAAAAAAGTGTTGGTAAACATCAACTAAACTATCAATTACTAGCAGATTTTAATTCCGTGACTAGTCAGGCATTTGGTTTAGCCTATTTTGCTAGCCAAAAGGTAACCGATAGGTATCTTGCTAAGCTGAGTTTAAAAAATCCATTGCAAAAAAACAGCGCAGGAGATGAAAGATTAGTTTTGCCTGTGCCTGCAATTTATATAATAGATAGTAAAGGTTTGGTGCAGTTTAATTACGTTAACCCTAACTACAAAGTGCGTTTGCATGAAGAATTACTGCTAAAGGCCGCTGAACTAGTGAAATAATGCCAAGCCTATTAAGTTAAAAAATTAAAGTATTTGCTTATTACTAGCTCAACATGATAAATTAACTCTGACTTGTATATACAACTAAATTGTCTGTTAGGTATACATAACGTATTTAATAATTAGTGCGTTAATAAATTTCAATCAAAAGAGCTAGTGATGAATTCTACTTATTCCTTATCAACGGGTAATGTTGGCGTGTTAATCAGCATGCCTCACAATGGTCAGCAAATACCTAACAGCATTGCTAATACCATGACAGCGAATGCCAAAAATGTTGCCGACACTGACTGGTACATGGACAAGTTATATGACTTTGCCAAAGCAATGGGCATTTACACTCTTAGTCCCAAATACAGCCGTTACGTTATTGATTTAAACCGTGATTCAAGCGGTAAAGCCCTTTATGTTGGCGCAGACAATACCGAGTTATGCCCCACTACTGCCTTTGACTCATCGCCACTTTATCTTAGTGATCAAGAGCCAAGTCAGGACGAAGTGACAAGCAGAATTGAACAATATTGGCAGCCGTATCATCAAGTTTTAGCTGACACTTTACAGCAACTAAAACAACAATATGGCAAAGTAGTATTACTTGATGCACATTCAATTTTGTCACAAGTACCACGATTTTTTGAAGGTCAACTGCCTGATTTTAACTTTGGCACTGCCGATGGTAAAAGTTGTGATGACGAGTTATTGAAAAACATTGCTAGTCTTGAACTTTCTCCCTATACAAGCATTTGCAATGGTCGTTTTAAGGGTGGCTACATCACTCGTGCTTATGGTCAGCCAGCAAACAACATTCACGCTATACAACTTGAGTTATCGCAAGCAACTTATATGGATGAACCAAGCGACCATTATAATGAGCAAAAAGCAGAACAGGTAAAAGTGAAACTGAAAAGCTTCGTGCAATGCTTAGTCGACTTTGCCAAACAATAAGCCTTTATTTTTGCAAGCGCTTTTTCAAAAAACATAATTGAGAATTTACATGATGAAATACTATGCTGAAAACATTCTATTAAGCCAAGGCTGGGCTAGCGACAAAGCCCTTACTATTGAAAATGGCATTATTACAGCTATCACGGCTGGAAAAGATGATGATGCTAATGTACTCACAGGCGCAGTAATTCCAGGCATGGTTAATTGTCATTCTCATGCTTTTCAACGTGCATTTGCTGGTTTTAGCGAGCAAGGCAGTGAAGGACAAGACAGTTTTTGGACTTGGCGCAAAGTTATGTACAAGTTTTTAGCGCAATTAAGCCATGAAGATGCACAAGTAATTGCTCAACAACTTTACATAGAAATGTTAAAAATGGGTTATACCCGCGTCGCTGAGTTCCATTATTTACATCATGATATTGACGGTAATAGTTATGCTAAAAACGACAGTATTAGCAACGGTTTAGCGACCATGGCTGAAGCTATTTTCAAAGCGGCAAAAAATTCTGGCATTGGCTTAACCTTGTTACCGGTTTTATATCAATATGCCGGATTTGGTCAGCAAGTAGCCAGTGCAGGACAAAAGCGTTTTATTAATACTACCGAGCAATTTAATCAGTTAGTCAGTGACTGTTTTGCATTAACTGAGCAATATGCAAACACTAATATTGGCATTGCACCGCACTCGTTGCGCGCCGTTGATAAAAAAGCCATTACCGCAGCAGTAAAACATGTGCGCTCGCTTGATAACAAAGCACCTATTCATATTCACATTGCTGAGCAGCAACAAGAAGTAAACGATTGTCTTGATCATTATTCGAAACGACCAGTCCAGTGGTTATTAGACAATATAGCACTAGATGAACAATGGTGTTTAATTCACGCAACCCATATTAATCAAGAAGAACAACAAGGCATAGTCGCCAGTAAAGCCATTGCTGGTATTTGCCCAACCACTGAAGCAAACTTAGGCGATGGTGTTTTTCCTACAACTGAATTTTTAGCATTAAATGGTACTTTTGCTATCGGCTCTGATAGCCACATTTCGGTCAACCCTATTGAAGAATTACGATGGTTGGAATATGCACAACGTTTAACCAAACAACAAAGAGCTATATTAGCTTCACCTGAAACAGCTTCTGTTGGCCAAAATTTATGGCACAAAGCCGCTGTGGGCGGTGCGCAAAGCACCAATTCAAACACTGGCACAATAGCCATAGGCAAACAGGCTGATTTACTGGTGCTTGATGAAAAACAAACTCGCCTTTTCGCCAATAACCCTCAATATTTACTCGACAGCGTTATTTTTGCTAGCCAAAAAAATATAATTAAAGACGTCATGGTAAATGGTGAATGGGTAGTACAAGCAGGTGAACATGCATTAGAACAAAGTAGCGCCGACAATTTTGCTAACTTGTTGAAAAAGTTATCTGCTTAACACTTAACAGTAGGGTAAATGAACCTCTTAGGTTTCTTTACAGCATATTTTCATACTGACTAATAGTTTTGCATATTGTAGCTTGGTTCTTTGGGTGAAATACCGTACTGCGTTTTTTGTCTTTACAGTATGCTTGATAAAAAGTATTCACATTACTTCTGGAAGAAGTCACTTCTTTTAACGTGGCAATTTCATCTTCTGAGAAACTATCGAATTTAGGCTTCAAATCAAGGTAGATTTTATCTGCTTTTAAGCGCACACTAGTATCACTAAAATCTGCAAAACCATCGAGTAATGACGCTCTAGTTTCATTGTAGAATTTAGTTACTTCTGGTTGCGGATAAAAGTGTAAAAAAACTGCCGCTGCCACGATTAAAATCAATAAATTTTTCATAAAGGCTCGTTTATTAGCTTTGGTATATTAGTATGCGCTAATTTATGCTATTCTCTTTGCAGACAATAACATAATACTTTTTTTTATACTATTACCAAGTTTATCAACATTTCCTAGCTCTTAAGGATTTATCGTGAATACCAACGAAAAACCATCATCTAGCACAGCTAAAATTCCCGTTAAAAATGTAAAAATTCATCCCGCTAAAAACAGCAAAGAACGTTACAAACCAGGCGATCAAATTTACGTTCGTAAAAACTCTGGATTTTTCCAAAAGCTAAGGCAACGGATGAACTTAGTCTATTTTGCTTTTTTTGCGCTTTTACCTTGGTTGCAATATAACGGTCATCAAGCCGTATTATTTGATATCAGTGAACAGCGATTTACTTTGTGGAGCCTGACTTTATGGCCACAGGATTTAACGTTATTAGCATGGCTTTTTATTTTTGGTGCTTTTCTGTTATTTTTTGTCACCACCTTTTTAGGGCGCGTTTGGTGCGGATACATGTGCCCTCAAACCGTATGGACCTTTATATTCATTTGGTTTGAAGAGAAAATTGAAGGTACTGCCAATCAACGTAGAAAACTCGATCAACAGCCCATGAATAACAAAAAGTTATTCAAAAAAGTGCTTAAACACAGTAGTTGGTTGCTGTTCTCGCTTTTTACCGCGATGACGTTTGCGGGCTACTTTTCACCAATGAATGAACTGTTTATCAACGTAGCCACCTTAAATACCACAGTAACCATGGCTATTGTTTTAGCCTTTTTTACTTTTGCTACCTATGGCAACGCTGGCTGGATGCGTGAAACCGTGTGCTTGCATATGTGCCCATATGCGCGTTTTCAATCAGCCATGTTCGATAAAGACACCTTAACGGTTGCTTATGATGCAACACGAGGTGAAAATCGCGGTGCCCGAGGGCGAAAACAAGATCCCAAAGCACTAAACTTAGGTGACTGTATTGACTGTAATTTATGCGTAGAGGTTTGCCCTACTGGCATTGATATTCGTAATGGTTTGCAATACGAATGTATCAACTGTGGCTCATGTGTAGATGCCTGCTCTAGTGTGATGAGCAAAATGAAATACGATCAAGGTTTGATTAGCTATACCACTGAACATGAACTTGAGGGCAAAAAAGTTCACTTTGTACGCTCTAAACTAATAGGCTATGCCATAGTACTAATCATCATGAGCACCATGTTGGTATTAGAAATTGTTAACCGCGTACCATTATCACTTGATATCATTCGTGATAGAACAGAACTCGCCAAAGAGAACTTTAATGGTGAAATAGAAAATGTATTCACTTTAAAAATTCTTAACATGTCACAAACTGACAATAACTATAAGCTTTCCGTTAAAGGTATTGACAATACTAAATGGCATGGCAAACAAGAAGTCTTTGTTAAAGCCGCAACTGTATATACTTTACCTATCAGTATTTCTGTTGATCCATACGAGCTCAAAGGCTACATGACTGATATTAGCTTTACTGTTGAACAAATTTCACCTCAAAGTGATGTTAGCATTGAGCATGAAAGTCGTTTTTTCAATAAACGATAACCCTAGTTTATAAAACGTGAGTACTAATGGCACAATTTGATTTTAAATCGCTTTCTCCAGACACCATTATTGATGGTTTAGAAAGTGCAGGATTTACTGTAGACAGTGGCTTACTTGCGCTGAATAGTTATGAGAATCGTGTTTATCAATTTCATGATGAAAATATGACTAAATACGTGACTAAATTTTATCGCCCACAACGATGGCAATTAGCGCAAATTCAAGAGGAGCACGATTTTTCTTTTGAGCTTGACGCCCATGAATTACCTATAGTCGCACCAATAAAAATAGATGGTACTAGCCTATTTGAACACCAAGGTTATCATTTTTCGGTATTTCCTTGTCGAGGCGGCCGTATTTTTGAAGTAGATAATTTAGATCAACTGGAATGGATGGGCCGTTTTATTGGTCGTATTCACGCGGTAGCAGCAGAAAAGCCATTTGTTCACAGACCTAGTTTTAATGTTGATGAAATGCTTTACCAAGCAAGTGAGACGATTGCCCGAAGCAACTTTGTTCCTAGTGTTTTACATAAAGCTTTTTTCACTATTTTAGAGCAAGTAACCACGGTTGCCGCCAAACAATATCAAGCCGTTGATAAGGTAGAGCAAATACGCTTACATGGTGATTGTCATGCGGGCAATATTTTATGGCGTGATGAAGGACCACACTTTGTTGATTTAGATGATTGTCGAACGGGTCCAGCGATCCAAGACTTATGGATGATGCTCTCTGGCGACAGACAGCAACAACTGTTACAAATTGATACCTTATTAATGGGCTATGAAGAGTTCTTTTCATTTGAATCTTCACAGCTTGTTTTGATAGAATCATTACGAACTATGCGTGTCGTTAATTATATGGCATGGTTGTGCATGCGTTGGCAAGATCCTGCTTTCCCAAGAAATTTTCCTTGGTTTAATACCGAGAAGTACTGGGAACAGCAAATATTGATGCTTAAAGAGCAAATGTCAGCATTGCAACAACCACCATTGAGCTTATTGCCCGCCTAATACTTAGGTAAAACGCCAATCTACAGTGTCTCTGTAAGTGGAATTAAATTAAATAAATTAGGAAAATAAAAATGAAAAAAATAAAGCAGTTATTTATGGTGCTATTAATGCCACTTGTAGCGTTTTCGATATCAGCACATGCTGAGAAATATACTGAAGGTAAACAATATTCAAAAGTAAATGAGACCATTTCAAGTAAAGCTGAAGTGCGCGAGTATTTTTCTTTTTATTGTCCGCATTGCTTTCGCTTTGAACCTTTTATGGAAAAAGTTAAAAAAGAGTTACCTAGCAATGTGAAATTTGAACGTAACCATGTTGATTTTCTTCGAGCTGCCTCACCCAAAATTCAAGGTATGTTAAGTAAAGCTGTTGTTGTTGCTGAGCAGCTTGGTAAAGATGATAAATTTATTGGCGCAATATTTAACTACATTCATGTACAACGTGCTGTTATTACATCAGAAAAAGACATTCGTAATATCTTTGTTTTAAACGGCGCTGACGGTGATAAATTTGATAAATTAATGAAAAGCTTTAGCGTCAATAGTAAAGCTAAATCAATGAAAAAACATCAAGATACTATGTCTAAAAAAGGTGCGTTAACAGGTGTTCCGGCGGTATTTGTAAATGGTAAGTATCGTATTAATGTTCAAGAATTAGATAAAAACAACTTCGAAGAAGATTACCAGAATTTAATCAACTATTTGTTAACGCTTAAATAATTAACGATAAGATTTCAAAAAACAAAGCCGTCACTTTTGACGGCTTTTTAATTTCTATTTTACTTATCAAATAAACTCTGCATTAAGTTTTCTTTCGCTTTGATAAACTCTGCTTGCGTTAAAAAACCTTGCTGCTTTAATTCAACTAATTTTTCTAATGCATTAACCAGCTCTGTATCTACTGTATTATACTGTGGGGCCTGTTTGATTTTTTCACTGTTATCCACCTTGCCTACTATTTTTAGCTGCTCTTCAGGTACTGTGTATTCTTTGCTTCTAGTCGCTTTGTCTGCTTCATGGGTTACATTTCTAATTGCTGCCGCTTGATTATGTAGTGGCGTTTCACGCTGATATTCCTCTTGAGCGTTATCGGGTTCTTCACTTGGTATAATAGCTTTTTTCTTTCTTTTCTCAGTCTCCGCTGAATTAATTTTTTCAGCTATTAACCAACACCAATCAATAACATCATCAATCACTACTGAATAGGTCTTTTTAGTAATGCGATCGCTGCCTTTACGCATATATAAACAAATTGTATATGCTTTTTTATTCACATCAGTCACGAGCAAGTTTATTTGCCTAATTTTACCGTCGATCATTTTATCAACTTGCTCAGTAGCAAAAACATTTCGTAAGCCTTGCTCGATATCATGATTGAAACCATGGCCTGATTGCTGATTAATGAGGCAAATCGTTTGTTCATTCAGTCTTACCTCAAAACTAGCAATATCAACTATATTAATAATAGTTTCAGTGCTTTTTTGATGTCGGTGGTACAAACCAATTTGTAAGTTAGATTCGCTTAATTCTATATGAGCAAACTGTTTGCGCACCACTGATTTTGCTGAAAACCGATTACGCTTAAACCAATAAAAAATAACGATAATAATGATAAAGAAAATAACATAAGGAAATAAGCTATTTTCTGTTGCTTCTGGAGTTTCTTGGGTAGTTAGCGCCTGAGTCGCAAAACTTTCTTCATTAACGCTGTCTTGGAATACTTGAAAAATCATGCCTGCTGATTTATCTAAAACTAAAACTTCACCATCAGTATTAACACTAAAATCAAGGTCACTTTTGTTAGTGAATTGCTGCGAGTTGAACATCCATTGATATTGCGCCTTGTTTTCACTTACACTGTTTTGATTGAGTGTAGGCTTTAAGTTTAGAGATTCAACTAACCATTGTTGATTTTTCTTACTCAAAAGCAATAATTTATTTCTTAAAGACGGCAAGTTACGCCCTCGATAACTTAAAACATCATCAATAGGGTTGTCGCTTCGATAAATCACTTTTTTAGGTGCTTGTTCACGCCAGTCGTTTTGACCATTAGTTAACGATAATAAGCGTTTATTATCATAGTGGTGAGACAATAAAATATCATCGCCATTTTTATCTGGCCAAATAAATTTTTCAATATTTTGACCGCCAAGTAAAAATATTTCATTTTTGATGTTAGCTGCTTTTAAAAAAGGATTACTTTGTGGCACGGTAAAGCTTCGCAAGCCAAATTTTACCGGATTAATACGTAAAATAGCGCCAGAGTAAAGTGGTTTTTGCCATTTTTTATGCCCGTTCAAAGCAATATAAAGCAAACCAAAGTCATCGTTCCACGACTTTTTATGTGGGCTGAAAGCAAGTTGTTTTATATTTATACTACTATCAGGCACCGCTATACGTAATATTTCACGTTTAGTTTGCCCATCAACTTTTTGATGCCTAATTGAAGAGAATTGCCATTCGGTTACTACGGCATCAAAATTTAGCGCTAATTCCTTGCTACGCTCTTGTATACGTTTAGTACTAGTGTTTTTATCTAAAGCTTCAATATGAGCAGTATAAAAAGTGCCATAACCTAGTTGATCACGTAAAGAAAAATTTGGATGCAGCTCAAAAGCGGTTAGTTTAATTGCAGATGCAGATAGCTGCTTAACCTTCAAATCTAACACAAGATTCGTTTTATTTAAGTCATCAACAAGATACACCTTACCGTCTGTACTGGTGATAAAATATTGTTGCTGATTGCTGGGATCTATTACTAACTGGTGCCAATTTGTAACTTCAGTTTGAGAAGGTGGCAGTTGCACAATTTGATTAACTAAGTAATCACTTGCGGGTGCTACAGCTGAGAAAAAAAACAAACTAAAGCACGTTATTAACACAATTATTTGCGCCATAAACTGAGTTGATATAAAAAAGTGGACTTTATTTTTCATTGCTCTCACTATGCTTTTAATCCCTTTGCACAACAGATAACATGTGCTGACTTAAGTTAAATAATACTCGATATTTTACTAACATCAAGAAAACAAAGAATTAAGTTCCCTTAGACTACGATAACAAATGCACTGTTTTAGCTTCAATAAATTGCGTTTTATCTGCTGTGGATAAATAACTCAGCTTTCCTTCAACCATGACATTATCGCCAAGTTGCGCCTTATCAACCAAGTGTTGTGCTTGCTTACCCCACACTTGTATTTCGCGTTCTACCTTGTGGTTTTGCCAACATTGTTTATCAAATGAGTACGCTTGATGGTTTATTGCTATTTTCGCTTGCGCTAAGTTTTTATTATTTTGCGTGGTTATTAACTTTGGAGTTGATGCTAGCTGACCACTACAAAAAATTTGATTGAGTGTTTGAGTATAGCCTTTATTAAATTTTTGGATAAAACTTGCATGAACAATAGTAGACTGGTTTTTGCCAGTGTTAGCTGTTTTTATATTACTTAAATAACCGTGAACTAGGACAATATCACCTTTATTGGCTGCTAAAAGTGCCTGCTCAACTATATCACCTTCAACCTTAATATGATGATAACTAGTCCATTCTTTATATTGCTTGGTTTTGTTGTCTAACCATTTCGAACGAGTGGCAACCGTTATTTCAGTTACTGCTGAAACTGGATTAGCTCGATAACGAATTTCGGGTGCGGCAACTAAATTCCCCAAAAGTGTTACGGCGCACAATTCTTGACCTTGCACAGGTAAATTTACTTTATGCATAATAAAATAGCTCTTATAGTCATTTTCGGGTAAGTTAATACTATACTAAGATTTTATTGCTTTTTTACGCTATTTTATACAGTAAATAGATAATTTATTTTATGATTTTTCCGCTTATGAAAATAACAGCAAAGGTGTCTATCAAATCATTGATTTATGCTTTTTTGTGCTTCACGCTCTTCTTCATGATAAGTGCGAATACGAATGCTCAACAGCTTAACAAAGATCAAATAAAAGTCGCTTACATCTATAATTTTTTAAAACATATTAGCTGGCCTGAAGAAAAAGCAAAACCTCAATTTGTGATTGCTGTGTACCAAGATGCAACATTCTATTCTTTGCTGAAAAAATCTTTTAAAAATAAAAAAGTTAAAAATAAAGATATTGCTATTTTATTGGTTTCTAACCTCACTCAAGCAAGTGCCAGTGATATTTTTTATCTACCACAACAATTTAATGACCAGCTTGCCCAAATAGCGAACACCATACGTGGCTCACAAACATTACTGATTACCGATAATAGCACCGACAAACACAATGCTATGATTAACTTAATTGATAGCAATGGTAGCAACGCGGTTTCTTTTGAAGTAAATAAATCTAATATCGTTTTCGAGAAACTTACCACTTCAGCACAACTGCTTCTACTTGGGGGTACTGAGCTCGATATTGCTTACCTGTATCGACAAACAGAACAAGCAATGCAGGCGACCAGAAAGCGGGAATCGTCATTAAATGCCAAGTTAGCCATTCAACAAGCTAAATTAAGCCAAACTAGTATCAAATTAAACAAACTTGATGACGATCTTCAGCGCAGTAGTAATGAGATCAAACAACAACAGTTGGCAATGGAAAAACTGATTGATAATGAACATAAAAAAGAACAAGAATTAGCCCAGATATTACAGCAACTAAACGAAGCAAATATAAATTACTCAATACAAACACAAGCCGTTAGTGAAAAAAAACAAGAAGTTGCCGTTAAAGAAAAAGAGAAGCTACAAATGGCAAGCTTGATTGAACAAAACAAGTTAATACTACAACAGCAACAGCAAAATATTGCTTCTCAACAGCAAGAACTTAGCATCCAGAAAGAATCGTTAAAGAAGCAAAAAAATGAACTACTATCCCAGAAACAAGCATTAGATTTACAGCATGGTGAACTTGCCGCCCAAAAACAAACCATAGTTAGTCAAAAAGAAACCATTACAATTACCACGGTTTTAGCGCTTGGTATTGCTTTAGCCTTGCTTTTAGTTGTGGGCTTGTTTGTTAAAAATAAGAAAACCACTCAAAAACTCTCAGAAACCTTAAGCCACCTTGAAGAGGCGCAAAGCCAATTAGTGCAATCAGAAAAAATGGCATCGTTAGGAAAACTCATTGCCGGTGTCGCCCATGAAATAAATACCCCGCTAGGTATAGCGGTAACTTCAACGAGTTTGATACAAGAAAATACAGAAGATATGGCAAAAAAACTTGCTGAAAAATCACTTAGTCAAAAACAATTACAGTCATACATTAATATAGTAACTGAGTCTTCCGTAATTTCTAACAAAGGGTTAGAGCGGGTAATAGAGTTAATGCATAACTTTAAAGAAGTAGCGGCAGATCAAATTGTTGAAAGTGTCAGAGAAATAAACCTTGCTGATTATATTAATGAAGTTATATCGACACTAGCCAATGAAATGAAAAAAAATAAAGTAAATTATATTTTTAGCGGTGACGATACTATCAAAATTAATACTATTCCTGGGGCGTTAGCCCAAGTGCTTACCAACCTAGTTAACAACTCAATTCGCCATGGCTTTCAATCAGACGATGAAACTAAAAAATCAGACAATAATATTGAAATCAACCTTGAACAAAATAGCATTGATGAGGTTTGCTTAACCTATCAAGATAATGGTATTGGTATGAGTGAAGAGGTTTTGGCACAAGTTTTTGATCCCTTTTTTACCACCAAGCGTAATCAAGGCGGCACTGGGTTAGGTATGAATATCGTCTTTAATGTGATTGAACAAAAATTATCTGGACACATAGATATCAATAGTGTGCCTAATGAAGGTGTAAATTGTAAAATAACATTGCCGTTACTACTTACGGCAAATTAAACTCACGGCTGATTAATTTCTCCTTTTCTTACACTCTTGTAAGCATCAAAACTATACAAAGCTAATGCTGACCAAATGAAAATAAAAGTTAAAAATTCAGCGCCCTGCATTGCCTCTTCATAATAAAAGGTTGCCAGCAAAAACATCATACTTGGGCCAATATATTGAAAAAAACCTAAGCTTGATAGGGTTAATCTTTTTGCTGCAGCAGTAAAGCATAATAACGGCGCCGTGGTCACTATCCCTGCCATCACTAAAGTAATATTTAACGAGGAACTATTTAGACTCAAGTTAGCTGTCGAACTATCTATAAAATAAAGCCAATATATAATTGCTACGGGTAACATTAATAATGACTCTACCAGTAAACCAACAAAAGAGTCTACGTGGAGTTTTTTTCTTAATAAGCCATAGATTGCAAATGAGCTAGCCAACGCTAGCGAGACAATAGGCAAAGAGCCAACAGTGAAAAGCTGCACAAAGACACCAAAGGCTGCCAAAGCAACTGCAATTTTTTGATTTTTTCGTAATCGTTCACTGAAAAACAACATACCTAGGGCAACATTAAACAAAGGATTGATAAAGTAGCCAAGACTAGCATCAAGCAGATGGTCGTTATTGACTGCCCAAATGAATAATAACCAGTTCAGTGCTAAAACACTTGCAGATAAAGATAATTTTGCAATCACTTTAGGTTGCTTGCACAGCGTAACTAGCACTTGCCATTTATGACTTAGTAATACCAATAAAAATAGAAAAACACTCGACCAAATAATACGGTGCATTAATATTTCACCGGCACTAATATCAATAAGCAATTTAAAGTATATAGGTGCTAGGCCCCACATAAAGTAAGCTGCTAACGCGTTAAAAACACCATGGCGAGTTGATGATTGTTGTTGGGTAAGTGACATAGGTTTTTTCTATTGGGGCGAGCTTGTGTTTTTAAAAGCGCATGGTAGCATGGCTAACTTTAAAATTAACCAATCATATAAGTACCTGTGCCAAAAGCAATGTGTTCACCAAGCTCATTGTGCATTTCCATTCTAGCAACTGCCACTTTACTACCACTGCGAATAATATGCGCAGTAACAATAAACTCTTCCCCACGCCCTGGGCGTAAAAAATCGGTGCGTAAATCAATAGTACCTATTTTACTCAA
>Ga0316207_10001291_pt1 | contig 31813 bp, 27 predicted proteins | sample 6weekpyrite_MG_FD_204943 | JGI IMG/M metagenome (GOLD analysis project Ga0316207, IMG submission 204943) | Microbial mat bacterial communities from mineral coupon in-situ incubated in ocean water Damariscotta River, Maine, United States -... | ecosystem: Environmental > Aquatic > Marine >...
GTGGGGTAATGGATTGGAATATAAAATTATTTTACTGTCTAATATTGGCGCAGTCCCTCCCTCAACTTTTGCCATGCTAATATAAAAAATGAAAACTGAGGTTTGTAAAATGGTTAAACCAATTATTTTTTTAATTAAATTCCCATGCGCAATGACTATATACAGTCCTATCATCATCAGTAATATCACAATCCAATTATTAAAAAGTCCCATTAACATGATGTAGACTCCTTACTTTTTTTGTTATGTTTTTTAATGCTTTTTTGCATCTCTATACGATCAGCAAAACTGAAAAAAATAATGATCATTACCGATGCTACAGTACATCCAACTCCCCATTCTATGACCAAAATCCCTAAATGCTGCCCTGCAATGGGGCTGGAAGATAAAACGTTATAATCTAGAAACTCTCCACCATTGAGCATAGATACAACGCCAACACTGGCAAATAATAAAACTCCTGTAGCCGCAATCAATTGTATAAAACCTTGATTAATTACCCTGCGCGCAGTCTTTAGGCCGAATAACATAGTGTATAAGATGATGGCAGCCGAAAATATCACTCCCGCCTGAAACCCTCCACCAGGGCCAAAATCACCGTGAAACTGCACATAAAGAGCAAACAATAAAATAAATGGGATTAACATTTTTGTGACAATGCGAACAACAAGGTGTTGTTTGTGCATTAAATCATTATAAGACCCTATTTCGTCCGATTCTTCATTTGTGCTTGCACTGCGAACAAAAGCTAACAGCGTTAAAACACCAATACCGGCAGTAAAAATAACAACCACTTCGCCAAAAGTATCAAACGCTCTATAACTTGCTAGCACAGAGGTTACTATATTGGGGATTCCGATTTCTTGATTAGAATTATTAATATAACGCGAGGCAACATGGCTGTGGATAGGAGCATCTTTGGAGCCAAAAAAGGGCATGTCTAAAGTACCGTAGATAAGTAGTGCTCCGGTAATTATCACAACAACTAATGCTAACAAGGGTTTATGTCGCGCTGTATTTTCGCTACGACCTGTCATTGTTATCGCCACTAACATCAATAACGTGGATATACCGGCACCTACTGCGGCTTCAGTGAAGGCGACGTCTACTGCATCCATGGTAACAAAAAAACTTGCCGACAATAGCCCATATAAGCCAGCAAGCATAATAGTTGCAAACAGATCTCTCATACGAATAATGGCAACAGCAACAACCACTAGTAGTATTAATAAAATAATGTCAATTAAGAGCCCGATGAGCCTGTCTCCTTATTTTTCTCAACAGTATTTGAATTTAGAGCCTGATTTAGCACTGGCTTAAGTCCATTGTGCATTGCAGTTTTTGCTAACACATGGCTTGTAGTAGGACCAATTAATAAGGTAAGTAATAAAATGATAACTAATTTGGCAATCACTAAAAAACTAGTGCTCAATAGCATTAGACCTAAAAGAATAAAGCCAGCACCTAAAGTGTCGGTTACGCCAACAGCATGCATTCGGGTATAAAAATCAGGAAAACGTATAAGACCAATACCACCAGAAACACAAAGAAAACTGCCAGTAAGTAAACAAATCCCACTGAAAATAATTATCATTGTATCCACTTAAAGCTCCTTATCTATCGACTCTCTATAAGGTTTTTATTTACTCGTGTCTGAGTAGCGTAAAACCCCAATGACACTGATAAAATTGATTAGCGCATAGACAATTGCAATATCTAAAAATTCAGGTCGTCCCATAACAAAACCGAGTAAAGAAATTAGCAGTACAGTTTTAGTACCAAACATATTGACGGCCAAAATACGATCATAAAGTGTCGGGCCAGCAATACATCTAATGATAGCCAAAATCATAGCGACAAAAATTGCAAGTGTTGCAGCGGTTAACATAAGTACTCCAACTGACTTACCCTACGATCCATTTCTCCAGCCATTAACGATTCTAAATCTTTAGTGAGCAAAGTATGGACGATGATTTCATCATCTATCAGATCTATGGCTAAGGTTCCTGGTGTCAATGTTATAGAGTTAGCGTAGATGACTTTGCCCATATCAGTTTTCTGGCTAATTTTGATGGTACTAAGTGTTGGCGAAATACTACTGCTACCAAGCCAAATATGCTTAACCACTGTAATGTTCGATTGAATAATTTGTTTGATTAACCAAGGATAATAATAAAGGGTATTTCTTATTAAGTAGCGTAGCTGTGATTCTTGAACTACTACAGCCATTCTGTGTGAAATAACTAAAACAAATGCAATAGAAGCCATACCGAGTAATAAAAGTAATAGCGTATAATGACCTGAGTTGAGTAACCAAAAGGCTGCTAAAGAGAAAAATAAACTGATGGTATTTCGCATTATAAATCCTTATTTCTAATAAATTCATACTGACTCATTGAGTATTTATTACATAAAATTCAATCAATTGTTAAAAATTTAAACAAGGTTAGCTTAATGATTTATACCTTTTTCGTTCCTTGTTTTTGTTTTAATGTTTACTGCCTAAGTTTACGTGAAATAGTTCGAACCGCTTTATGAATGACGTGATCTATTTCGCAATGAAGATCAATATGGATTTCTTCAAGTACACATCTGACATCTGGTAAAGTAAGGTAGTTAGCAAGCAATACTTATCATAACTATCATTATGGCCTGCAATATCAGATACCTTGAAGGTGATGGAAGAGATGTTAGATTCTACTTTTGATAATGCCAGCCTAAGTTTTCGCTGAATTTGCTTTTCTATAGACTGGTCAAGTTCAATTAAATCATTTTGAATATTGATATCCATTATTTAATCACTTTTATTTTCAGCGGAACACACTGTTTTCATAATGTCGTAGAAGTGATTATTTAGATTTTTTATTGAGTTGATAGAGTTAAGTAAATCATTTGAAAGTCGTTCAACTATACGTGCTTCTACTTCCGAAATTGATGAGTAATAATAACTCGATTGAGTTTGTGAAGCGTGCATATTTGCTTTACCTACTCTACTTGCATATGCTCTTTCTGTTAAAGTACTTGGCTTTTGGCTCTCTTTAGATAACTTAAAAAGATTTGAATTGTCTACATTAAATCTGCTATTGAGGAACCTTCGAATGTAATAAATACAGGGTTGAGTCAAAGCGGTATCTTTATTCGTTTTAAAAGCATTACATGATTTGAGCAAGTTATGATTAATATCAAGCTCACTTATTTCTTTACCAATAGATTGGACTGATAGCAGAGAAAGCACCATTACTATCAAAAGAATGCTTTTAGTTTTTATACTCATTAATAAAGAAGTTTGAAAAATTGTTAGATATAAATGTGTTTTTCTATAAATTGACATAATCATTCAAGAAATTTGTTATGAATAGTACTTTATTTATAGACTACTTTTTAATATAGGTAAATTCGAATTTTATTGCTGTTATCATCGAAAAATAAAGGTTTGGCCTGTATGAGACCGCTTAATTACAACCACCTTTTGCAAGAAAAAACACTTGGACTTGCAAGCAACTTGTCGTTATTTTACCTGATACCAAAGAGCATGTTGACGCTGATGATTATAGAAAAAGATACCAATCAGCTTAATAATGCTTCATCTACTTAAATTAAAAAAGGAGAAAAAGAAAAATGAAATACTTATTAATATTAATGGGGTTGTGTTCATTTAATTCACAAGCAGATGTATCTTTTAGCGAGTTAGATAAAATTAAAAATGGTGATGAATTTATCGATATATTTAAGGGGCTATCTAAAAATAACAAAGAAAACATACTAAAAGAATTAACTATAAAAATCCGCAAACAAATTAAAAACAGACCGAAAAATAATGAGATAAGCGCAGATGATTTTTATGCTGCCAATAACACTATCAATTATTATTTTACGATTAAAAATGTTGAGAAAATAATAATTACAAGTGGAATACGGGATAAGATTAACAAACTGAATAGACAAACTATTTGCCAAACGCGTATGAGATATTTCTTTGATGCAGGGTTAAAGTTTAATTACAAGATAAAAGGAACTAAGGATGAGATATATAAAAGAGTGTCTATAAAGTGCAGTAGGGGTTTAGATGAATTCAAAACTAAATAGTATTACTGACTGACTGTACGCCAAACACCCCAGTCCAACAACATCGACAGTTAAACTGCCACTACTGACGCAGCAAACTGCCAACCCAACCAAAAAATCAAAACAATTCCACGCCCCTTAACATTCCTGTATAATCCCCACCATATAAATCAGCATCAAAACAAGTTAAACCACTATGTCCGTAGAACAATTCGACCCAAAAAACACATCTAAAGCAAGTGATAGTATTGCCAAGCAAACAACCACGCTTGAAACACCAGCCAAAGTTTTAGCAAAGCAAAGTAATAGTGCAGAACAATCAAATAACAACTCAGAACGCGCTGCAAAGATAGGCTTTCTCAGTCTCGGCTGCCCCAAAAATCTTGTCGATTCAGAGCGTATTCTTACCCAACTTCGCACTGAAGGTTATGATGTAACTAATAGTTACGACGATGCGGAATTAGTGATTGTTAATACCTGCGGTTTTATTGATTCAGCGGTTCAAGAATCGCTTGATACTATTGGTGAAGCGCTTAGTGAGAATGGCAAGGTTTTGGTTACGGGGTGTTTAGGCGCGAAGAAAGATGAAATTATTGAGCTTCACCCGAATGTGTTAGGTGTTACCGGCCCACATGCTTACGATGAAGTACTAAGTCAAGTGCATGAACATGTCGCCAAACCAAAATATAACCCGCATATTGATTTAGTGCCTGATCACGGCGTTAAATTAACGCCTAAGCATTACGCTTACTTAAAAATATCAGAAGGCTGTAATCACCGTTGTACTTTTTGCATCATCCCATCAATGCGTGGTGATTTAGACTCTCGCCCTGTAGGCGATGTATTAGGTGAAGCAAAACGTTTAGTTAACGCAGGGGTAAAAGAATTATTGGTTATCTCTCAAGATACTTCAGCATATGGTGTTGATGTTAAGCATAAACTTGATTTTTATGAAGGAATGCCAGTTAAAACACACATGCAGCAACTATGTGAAGAGCTTGCAAAGCAGGGCGTTTGGGTTCGCTTGCACTATGTTTATCCTTATCCACATGTGGATAATATTATTCCACTAATGGCTGAAGGTAAAATACTTCCTTATTTAGATATTCCATTTCAGCATGCCAATAAACGTATTTTAAAACTAATGAAACGTCCCGGTAGTTCTGAACGTGTGTTAGAACGTATTGCTAAATGGCGTGAAATTTGTCCTGAGCTGGTTATTCGTTCAACCTTTATTGTTGGCTTTCCGGGGGAAACTGAAGCCGAATTTCAAGAACTTTTAGAATTCCTCGAAGAAGCGCAATTAGATCGCGTCGGTTGTTTTAAATATTCGCCCGTTGAAGGTGCTACGGCGAATGAATTACCTGATCATGTTTCTGATGAAGTAATGGAAGAACGCTTACAGCGCTTTATGGCAGTACAAGCTCAAATTAGTGCAGAAAAACTACAAGAACGCATTGGTCAAGAGTATCTAGTTCTTGTTGATGAAGTGAATGAGCTTGGTATTGTTGGGCGCTCATACATGGATGCACCAGAAGTGGATGGTAAAGTGTATTTGTCGGATGACTTTGATGCCAAGCCGGGTGATATGCTTTGGGTGCAAATTATTCATGCTGATGAGCATGATGTATGGGGTGTTCGCGTAGAAGATTAAGCTTTTTAAAATGTTGCTCACAAATTACCTTATAAGAAAGGTAATTTGTGATTTGATATGATGAATTTTAGCAATATTTTTATTATTCTATTTTCATGGTTTTACTTTAAGTAACCGGGAATATTGTTTACGTCAACATTATCTATTTGAGATTTATCTAGAAAATTTTCCGCAAAGCTTAAATAAACTTCTTCTTGAATGAAAACATCAAATAAATCAGGATCAATATGATCGTCTAACTTCATGAAACCCATAATTTTAAGTGTTTCAGACAGTGTTTTTGGCTCTTTATAAGGACGGTCGTTGGCGGTTAATGCTTCAAATATATCTGCTATTGCCATAATTCTGGCGGGAATTGACATTTCATCACGTTTCAACCCTTTAGGGTAACCTGTGCCATCCATTTTTTCATGATGACCACAAGCATATTCCGGAACTTTCTGTAGGTGCTTAGGAAATGGCATCGATTCAAGCATTTCTACCGTTACTTTCATGTGGTCATTAATTATTTGTCGCTCTTTTGCGGTTAATGTGCCGCGTTTAGTGATTAAATTTAGTATCTCATTGTCAGTTAATACCGATTGTGTTTTACCATCAATTGAAACTTTATGGCGTTTGGCTATTTGATAAACACGGGTAATTTTATCATCATCAAAAAACTCCCCGCCAGTGTTTGCTTTGTTAATAAACTCTCGATCGGATGACAATTCTTTGAGTAGATCTATCTTTTCTGTATCCGATAATTTAGAGGAATAGGTTATATCTCGCGCTGCAATTTCAAAACGAGCATTGACCAGTTCAATACGATCAAAAATAGTTTCTAATTTCTTAGCTTTATCCATGATGTATTCTGGTGTGGCAACCTTACCGCAGTCATGCAGCCATGCGGCAACACTTAACTGATTGAAATCTTCAGTGGTCATTGAAAAATCAGCTAAAGGGCCGTCAGATTTTTGATCGCAAGCTTTGGCTAACATCATGGTTATTACGGGTACTTTACGGCAATGGCTACCGGTATAAGGCGATTTTCTATCAATGGCAGAAGCAATAAGTTTTGAAAAAGATGAAAATAAATTTTCCATTTCAATCACTAATTGTTTGTTAGTTAAAATAATAGCAGCAAAAGATGTTAGCGACTGAACCACTCTGACAACTTCGCTACTAAAAGCAATAACTTCATTATTTTCATTTGTCGCATTAATCAGCTGTATTACGCCATTAAGCTCTCCTTGATGATTTTTCATTGGTATCGTTAACACTGAGTCAGTTCTGTAACCAATATGTTCATCCATGATTTTTGCAGCGCTAAAATCATAATTTTCACATTCATCGACGTTTTCAACATTAATTATTTCACTGTTAGCCGCTGCAATAGCCACCAGGGCGCTGGTATTAGCTTCGCCAAAGGTAAAAATATCAATGTTGGGGAAATTTATTGGGTTATTGCTAGTGCCACCTAAGTGAATATTCAAACTATTATTTAATACGGTATCGAAGGAAAGCTGCTGTTTTTCATTGACTGAATAAATAGTGCCTGCATCAGCTGCGCTAAGTTTCATGGCGTTCTTTAAAATTTTCTCTAGCAGTGCGTGATGGTTTTTCTCTGTTGTTAAAGCTATACCAATATCAATAAAGTGCTCAATATTATTTGCGCCATCATCGTTAACATTATCCATATGAGAAACCTTATATTAATTAGTTTTTACTCTTAGATTAAAGCAAGTATAGGAGTTACTTACTGTTTTTGTAAATGTTAAATTGCGCTAAATTTGCAAAGAAAAGCGGCTAACTTGCAACAATTTTTATTCTAAATTCCATTATAGTGATTTGCCATTTAAAACCTAAAATCATATGGAAGCTCGCATGCTAAGACCAATAAAATCAATAACAGCACTTTTAAATAACAGGGTAACCTCAGTTTGCATCGCTACACTATTCTTAGCTTTTAACTATAGCGTTAGTGCTGCTAGTGATGGTTATACCGATACGCCAGATTTTTATAACTGTTTTAATATTAGCGCTTGGGGTAGTGGTTATGGAAGTTTTGCGACTGCTTGTGATGTTGAGCCTTGGGGTAATGAAAATTATGCCATTGATAAATTTTCAGCGGTTACTTTTAACACCAATGTTAGTAATACCACAGAGCGTGAGCGTTATGTAACCCAACTTCATGCAATGTTACGCGAAACAACAGCGTACTACATAAAAGCGCGTAAACCTGACGTTTCTGCTGAAGAAGTTGCCGCTTGGCGACAAGCAAACTTTGCTAAAGCAAGTGTTGAAACGCTTTGGACACATTATACCGAACGTAGTAATGTGCAAATGATCCGTGGTGATTCAGGTCATGGTCATGGTTTGGTGCAAATTGATGATAGGTATCACTTTACTAAACTCGAAGAAGGAAAAGGCTGGCATATCTTTGAGAATGTTATCTATGGTATGGAAATATTTTATGCTGAATGGCAAAAAGCAGCGTCGGCTTCTTGTATTGCCAGCGAAACTGACTGGTTAAATCGTTCGCGATCGGCTTATTCTGCCTATAATGGTGGTCCTAGTAAGACTTGCCGTTGGAAAAATGCTCCTATTATTCAGGATGTGAATTTTCTCGACCATTATAATGCTAATCAATGGAATAATTATATTACTGATGCAAACTTTGTTACTCCACTTGATATTCCCTGTTTTATGGAGGGTGCTAGTGGTTGTAGTGCTGCTGAGGGTATGGTTGATGTAGACTCAGATGATCCTAATAATTGGCCAACACGACAAGTTAATTTAACCTCAGGTGAAGCTTGTGTTTTTACTAATGATACTTTGCAATGTGTTGAAAATCCGCTTGATATGATTTGTTTAGATATTCAATATGGCAGTACGGCAGGCAAGGTTTTTCCATCAAACGACGTTACTCAAAACTATACAATAAATGTACAAGATCGTTTTGATTGTTTTAATAGCGCATTACCAAATTCGCTAGTTAAGGTTGGCGGTGCATTAAAAGTAATTGCTAAAAATGCTGATGGTAGTACTTTATCGCCAGAGCTTTGGCGAGATCTTGATGCCACCTATAGCACAGGTGTCAATGCTATTTGGGGGAAATCTTATCAAGTAACGGACTTTATTGTTTCACAAGCCAATGATACAGCGCCAATACTGCGTTACTACCAAATTAAAGAAGGAGAAACACGCGGTTATGTGCTTGCTAATAGCCTTGAAACAGGTGACGAGTTAATAGCAGAAACACCTGCAAATGAACTGGCTATTCAGTATATAACTTTAGCGCGTGAAAATGATGTTATTACTGTGCATCCAGAAAGCGGCATTCAAATGCGCACTGTTATAAATGATGATAATACCATTGTGGCAACCGTACCTAAAAATCAGCAGTTAACGGTATTAAACACTGTAGTAACAGGATCAAGCAGTAGTATTTATTATTTGGTGGAATTTGCTAATACTCAAGGTTATATTTTTGGTGGTAAATTGCTCAACGGTAACACTCAAGAATATTGGGCAACTGTATTTAACCCCACGCCATTAGTGAGTGAAAGCACTATTACTACTTTACTTGATGGCATGGTTTTCATACCTGATGATGGCTCTGTTAATGAAATATTAAGCAAAAGCGCAGTATTGACGGTAAAAACTGTTGTTGAGAAATACACTGGTACTACTACAGCTTTAGTTGACTACCAAGTTGAGTACAATGGAAAGTTAGGCATTGTTTTTGGTGGTTTTACTGATCCTTCCCAAGTAGATGCAGCATATGATGAAAATGGCTTAGAGCCAAATAATTCAAAATATCACGATAAACGCGTTAGTTATTTTGAAGATAATGGCGATCAAGACAATGACGGTTTACCTAATATATGGGAATTACGTTACGGTTTAAACCCAACTAACGCACAAGATGCTTTGTTAGATATTGATAATGATGGTTTAACTAATATTCAAGAATTTGAAAGTGAAACAAATCCATTAAATCCAGATACTGATAATGATGGCATTTTAGATGGTCAAGACAATGACGTAACGGCTGTAGGGACTATTGCTTTTGAAAAATCGAGCTATTCCTTTGATGAAAATGCTAATACCGTATTACTAAAGATTGTACGTAGTGAAGGTAATGTAGGTGAACTAAGTGTTGATGTCAGCTTTATTGATGATAGCGCAAAGAATAACCAAAATTATAAAGCAAGCAATCAGAGTATTGTTTTTGCAGCCAATGATCTTGAAAAAGCACTAAGTATTGAAGTTATTGATAACACCTCGTATTCAAGTGCTAATGTTTCTTTTTCTGCTACTCTTGCAGTGAGTGAAGGAAGTACAGCGACGCTCGGTGTTAATGCTTCTACCATCATAACTATTGTTGAAAATGATGCTGCGCCAATACCAGTGCAATCAGCACCGAAAAAAGAAAGCTCAGGCGGTGGTGGTAGTTTTGGTTTTGTATGGCTGATTATATTGCTTAATTTTTTACTTATTCGCAACGTAAAATCACCTCGCTAAAAAACAGCTAACTTATTGCCACTTATGCTTTATTTATAAAACGTTCGTGGCTTTTTGTTTGTTTTTCCGTAATACTATTACCTAGGTAAACTGTTTAACGAAGCAGTTTTTTTAAGGTATGACGATGAAATTAAATTGTGATTTAGGTGAAAGCTTCGGCAATTGGACAATAGGCTTAGATAAAGACGTTATGCCTCATATTGACCAAGCTAATATAGCCTGTGGTTTTCACGCTGGCGATCCTTTAGTGATGCAAAAAACACTAGAGCTCGCCAAAAAACATAATGTCAGTGTTGGTGCTCACCCCAGTTACCCAGATTTAGTCGGCTTTGGCCGTCGCTCAATGAATTGTTCAGCTGAAGAAATTATTGCCCTAGTAACTTATCAAATAGCCGCTATTGATGGTGTTGCCAAATCATTAGGAATAGAAATTGAATACGTTAAACCTCATGGCGCTTTATATAATGACATTATGGCGAAAGAAGCAGTTCGAACAGCTATTTTAAAGGCGATGAGTCGATATTATCGACCGTTGAAGCTGATGCTGCAAGCAACGCCAAGTATTGAAAACCATAAAGCCCAAGCTAAAGCTTATGGCATAGAGGTGCTTAGTGAAGCTTTTGCTGATCGATGTTATGACGATGACGGTAACTTGTTAGCTCGTACACAAGATGGTGCGGTGCATAGTAAAGAAAAAATGTTAGCGCAAGTTAAGCAGTTGAAAGAGCAGGGCAGTGTAACCAGTATTAGCGGCAATATTTTACACCTTAATGCTGACAGTTTATGTGTTCATGGTGACAATGCTGCCGGTGTGCAAACGATTGCAGCAATTCGGGATTTAATTGGCTAATGCCCACCTTCACACCTTCACACAAGTTTAATATCCATATTGCGGGTGAAAATGCTTTAATAATATACTTTTCCGAACAAGCAAGTAGTGAAGCTTCTGCGCAAGTACAACAAGTTGAACAGTTAATTCGCCATGCTATGCAAGATGAATTATCGGTAGATATTATTGATTTAATTCCCTCTTACGCATCGTTGATGGTGATGTTCAATATGATGACAACAGATCACCACCAAGTACGCCAAAAGTTAACAACGCTACTGCAAAGTTTAGCTAACGATTCAAAAATAGATAAGCAAATTGATGAAACGTCAATTGTTGAGTTACCAGTATATTACTCAAAAGAGTCAGGACCAGACTTAACGCTTATAGCCAAGAAAAATAACTTAACAGTTGAGCAAGTTATTGAAATTCATCAAACGCAAGAATATCGCGTTTATGCTATAGGTTTTGCTCCTGGTTTTGCTTATTTAGGTGAAGTAGATGACAGCATAGCCATGCCTCGCTTAAATACGCCAAGAATGAAAGTGCCTAAAGGTGCGGTTGCCATTGCTGATAGACAGACCGCAGTTTACCCCAACGCTTCACCCGGAGGCTGGAATATTATTGGCTTATGTCCAACGGATATGTTTGATCCAGCAGCAACGCCGATAATGCCGGTAAAAGTGGGTGATAAAGTAAAATTCAAAGGGATCACTAAAAAGGAATATTTAGCCTTAGGTGGAAAGTTACCAGATGATTTTGGCATTATTGCATGACGTTAACAAAAGGCTTTTTAATAAAGCAGCCCGGCGTACTTTCTTTGATTCAAGATGCTGGCCGATTTGGCGCTTTTAATATTGGTTTAACCAACGGTGGACCTGTTGATTTAACCGCATTTCAATGGGCCAATCGGTTATGCGGTAATAACCTCAACGCAACAGCTATTGAAATTAGTGTCGGCGGTTTATCATTAATAGCCCAGCTTGATAGCACTATTGCTATTACTGGTGCGAACATGCCCCTGAAAATCAATGGTCAACATAAAGAATTATGGCGAAGTTATCATGTTAAAGCAGGCGATGTTATAGAGCTAGGTATTGCTACCCAAGGCGTACGAAGCTACTTGGCTGTTGCTGATGGTTTTATTATTGAACCTAGTTTTGCTAGTACAGCAACGATTTGTCGTGAAAGTATTGGTGGTTTAAACGGTGAAAAATTAAAAACAGCGGATGTTTTACCTTGCGCCAGTCAAACTAGATCGCAAAACTTAGTTTTAGCTGAAAAACTAAGACCTGAATATTCAAATGAAGTGCTATTGCACACAGTACCCAGTTATCAACAACATTATTTTTCACCTTTGCAACAGCGTTTATTTTTTTCCAGCGAATATACGGTTGATAAAAGCTTTGATCGCATGGGATATCGCTTAGCAGGGCAAAAAATAGTTTGTGATATCAAGGGGATTCTATCTGAAGGTATTTGTCATGGCGCGGTACAAATACCTGCAGATGGTCAACCTATTGTCTTGATGAATGATAGGCAAACTATTGGTGGTTATCCTAAAATTGGTGCTGTCTCATCAATTGATACCGCTAAATTAGGGCAGTTAAGTCAAGGCGGTAAGGTACGTTTTGAGCCAATCACTATGGAGCAAGCCCATAACCTTTTTCATTTAAATTTAAGTCGTTTTAATCGCAGTGAACCAAAAACTTGTGATTAAAGTTATTGACTGGTGAGTGTTTTAATCAAATATTAATTTTTTTCAGATAAACCCATGAAAAATTGGTGTTTTGCAAAAGAGTTATCTACATTAAGAGTATAGATAAATGTAAATAACTTTTTTTGTTTTTATAATTTAATTAAATGCTTAAGGATATACGATGGAGTCGATAAAAGTAGAAGAATATATGAACCATTACCCGGTAACTTTTACAGCTGAAATGGCGGTAGAAGAAGCATCGCTGCGTTTTTTAAAAACTAAGCAAATAGGGGGGCCAGTTATTGATAAAAATGGCAAGTTAATTGGTTTTTTATCAGAAAGTGATGTGTTAGCTAAAATGCTTGAAACCATTTATTACAATGAGCATGTTGCTGATGTAGCAGACTTAATGCGCAAAGATGTTTTGACCATGAAACCTTATGATAGCGTCATTGAGTTAGGGCAATTAATGCTCAAAAATAAGCCTAAGGTTTACCCAGTAATCGATGACGATGGTAACTTGTTAGGTACTATTTGTCGTAATGATGTCTTGCATGCTATTGATCAGCACCTACGGGCAAGTTTAAAAGCAGACAAAGCCCACGCCGCTCATTAGTTACAGATGATTTATTTTGTTCATGTAAATTAGCAAAATTAACTGATAAAATAGACTTTTATACTTTTTCTTTTGTTAAGTAGTAGAGTCTATTTTGTCGAGTTCTTTCCCCACTATTCAATCTTTATTTGAGCTGTTAACTCAAGTTAAAAAATCTGACCTTCCGCGTTTGAAAAAACAGTTGATTCATCATAAAAGAATGATGAATCAACTAGCGCCAGCTGGGAAAAATAAAGACGATAATGCTAGTCAAAAGCTTGCGCAGCAAATTAAGCAATTAAATCACACAGCACGCGCCATTGAGCAATCAATTAGTGAAAAACAACAAAAAATACAAAACCTCCCTAACATAAGTTATCCGCAAGGATTACCTATTAGTGATAATGCTGAGCTGATTGCTCAAGCTATTCGAGATAACCAAGTGGTGATTATTGCTGGCGAAACCGGATCAGGAAAAACCACTCAAATTCCTAAAATTTGTCTTGAATTAGGTCGAGGTATTGATGGTCTTATTGGTCATACCCAACCAAGACGTATTGCCGCTAGAACAGTAGCTAATCGTATTGCTGAAGAACTTAACAGTAAATTGGGTGAACAAGTTGGCTATAAAGTAAGGTTTAACGATCAAGTTAGCCAGCACAGTTATATAAAATTAATGACTGACGGTATTTTACTTGCAGAAATGCAAAAAGATAGGCTATTACGACAATACGATACCATTATTATCGATGAAGCCCATGAGCGCAGTTTAAATATAGATTTTATTTTAGGTTATTTGCGTCAAATTCTAGTAAAACGTCCTGACTTAAAAGTCATCGTTACTTCAGCGACTATTGACCCGCAGCGTTTTGCCAACCATTTTGCCGATAAAAATGGTAACGCGGCACCTATTATAGAAGTGTCAGGCAGAACTTTCCCAGTAGAAATACGTTATCGACCTTTAAATGATAGCGCTGTAGGTAGTGACGAGCAAAATGAAGATTCGAGTAATAGCAGCTCAGAAAGCAAAGATATTATTAGTGGCATTCTTAATGCAGTTGATGAATTTTCACAACATGGTGCTGATGCGCAAGGTGATATTTTAATTTTCTTAAATGGTGAACGAGAAATTCGAGATACAGCTGCTGCGCTAAATCGTGCTAATTTACGACACACTCAAATTTTACCTCTTTATGCGCGCTTAACTATTGCAGAGCAAAATCGTATTTTTAAGCCTCATTCAGGGCGAAATATTGTACTTGCCACTAACGTTGCTGAAACGAGCTTGACTGTGCCAGGCATTAAATATGTTATTGACCCTGGCACTGCAAGAATTTCTCGTTATAGTTACCGTACTAAAGTACAGCGTTTACCGATTGAAGCTATTTCTCAAGCAAGTGCTAATCAACGTTCAGGGCGTTGTGGCCGAGTATCGTCGGGAATTTGTATTCGCTTATATAGCGAAGATGATTTTCTTAATAGGGCAGAGTTTACCGATCCTGAAATACTTCGTACCAACTTAGCCACGGTTATTTTACAAATGTTAGCGCTAGATTTAGGTGAAATCGCTGACTTTCCCTTTGTTGAAGCGCCAGATAATAGAAACATTAATGATGGCGTTAAGTTATTAGAAGAATTAGCTGCTATTGATAATGTTGCCAATAAAGTACAAAAGCATAAAAAAGGTTCACAAAATAATGTCACTCAGTTAACAAAATCAGGGCGTTTACTATCTAAATTCCCCATCGATCCTCGATTAGCTAAAATGGTGCTAACGGCTATTGATTTAGGCTGTATAGAGCAAGTACTCATTATTGTTAGTGCCTTAAGTATTCAAGATCCTCGTGAAAGGCCGCATGAAAAGCAACAAGCGGCAGATGAAAAGCATAACCGCTTTAAAGATAAAAATTCTGACTTCATTAGCCTGCTCAACTTATGGCAGTACGTTACAGAGCAAAAAAAAGACTTATCGCAAAATCATTTTAGAAAACTATGTCAACGTGAATATTTATCTTATGTGCGTTTGCGTGAGTGGCAAGATATTTTCAGCCAGCTTAAATTAACCTTAAAAGAGCAAAAAATATCATTAACTTCAGTTGATTATCAATTTGTCGTTGAAGATAGTAGTGCTGTTAATAATGAAAAAAACAAAGATCAAACATTACCAACAAGCTTAATATCAGTTCATCAAGCATTATTATCTGGCTTATTAAGCCATCTTGGTCAACAAGACGACAATAGAGAATTTAAAGGTGCGCGTGGCAGTAAGTTTTTTGTTTTTCCGGGCTCGGCGTTATCGAAAAAACCGCCTAAATGGTTAATGTCGGCTGAGCTTGTTGAAACGAGTCGCTTATTTGCCAGAATGAATGCCAAAATTGATCCTTTGTGGATAGAGCCTTTAGCCGAGCATCTATTAAAACGCAGTTATAGCGAACCTCACTGGGAGAAAAAACAAGGCGCTGTGATGGCCTTTGAGCAGGTCAGCCTTTATGGTTTGAATATTGTTACCAAACGAAAAATCAACTTTAATACCATTGAGCCTAATACTTGCCGAGAGCTTTTTGTTCGTGAAGCTTTGGTTAATGGTGATTGTTTTATTAAAGAAAAGTTTTTAGCAAAAAACCAAGCATTAGTTGCCAGCATCGAAGCATTAGAGCAAAAAGCGCGTCGTAAAGATTTTTTAATTGATGAACAACAACTAGTTGACTTTTATTTGGATAAATTGCCTGAAACGGTTATCTGCCAGCGCAGCTTTCTAGCGTGGTGGAAAAAATCGAAACAACAAAATGCGAATTTACTTAATTTTACCAAAGAATTCTTGCTTAATGAGTCATCAAGTGAGTTATCAAGTAAAGAATACCCAGACACATGGAAACAAAACAATTTAACTTTGCCGTTAAGTTATCATTTTAGTCCCGGCGATATTAACGATGGCATAAGCGTAATAATACCAATAGCTATGCTTAATCAATGTCAAAATGAAGGCTTTGATTGGTTAATTCCTGCGCTTCGTTACGATTTAGTTGTTGCGCTTATTAAAGCGTTACCGAAAACGTTACGCCGAAATTTTGTCCCCGCACCTAATTATGCACAAGCTTGTTTAGATAATATGCTTGAAGGACAAGGTACGTTAGTCACGGCTTTAGCAAAACAACTATTGAGAATGACGGGTGTTAGGTTACCTGAAGATGCTTGGCATAATATTGAACTACCTGTGCATTTAACCATGAATTTTCAAGTGGTTAATGAAAAAGGTAAGCTAATAAAACAAGGGCGAGATCTTAATCTATTAAAGGCAGAGCTACAGGGAAAAGTTAAAGCATCAATTAAACAGGTGGCAGAAAAAGGCATTGAAAAGTCAAAGTTAACTCAATGGAATTTTGGAGATTTACCTCAAGGCTATGAGAAAAAAGTCGCTAACATCACCATTAAAGCGTTTCCTGCTTTAGTTGATCATAAAACAAGTGTAGCGATAGAGTTATTTGAAGAAAAAGAGCAAGCAGAGCAAGTGATGCTTAATGGCATTAGTAGGCTTATTCTATTAAACATACCGTCACCTTTAAAGTATCTACAAGAGAAAATGCCAAACAAAGCAAAACTGGGTTTGTACTTTAATCCTTTTGGCTCAATTACTGATTTACTTCAAGACTGTATTCAAGGTGCGTGTGTTTATTTAGTTGAAAAACATATGCAAAATAACGGATTAACTCATTTACCTAGAGCAGAGGCTGATTTTGTTTTAGTGAGTGATTTTGTTCGTGCTGAAATTTCAGATTGCGTTTTAACTGCCGCCATTAAAGTTGAGCAAGCATTAAGTTTGCGACATGACATTGCTAAAAAATTAAAGGGCAGCGTCGCTTTAAACGTTATTCAATCTCATGGTGATATTAAACAGCATAATGAGACTTTAGTTTTCAAAGGTTTTGTTAGTGTTTCTGGTTTGGAAAAATTAGATGATATTATTCGGTATTTAAAAGGTATCCTACGCAGGTTAGAAAAACTACCAATTGATCCTAACCAAGACCGATTAAAATTAATTGAAGTGAATAAAGCGGTAGATTTGTACCAAAGTGTTTTATCAAAACAACGTAAGGATAAACCTATAGGGCAAGAATTAGCTTCGACTAAATGGATGATAGAAGAATTACGTATTTCATTGTTTGCACAAAACTTAGGAACGGCACAACCCATTTCGTTAAAACGAATTAGTAATCACTTGAAAGATTTTTCATAAATTGAACGTTATTGTTAATTGACACATAAGCTCAAGCTCAGTATAAATAACTCATTAGATTGTGAATTTAAGTTTAAGATAACTTTTCATTACATTGGAGTACGAATGATAAATTTTGATGATAAGCGTAATTTCTATCGCATGATGTTAAATAGTGAGGTTATTGTTACTATTATTGATGACGAGGCGAATAGCCAAGTAAAAGCAACTTGTCGAGACTTAAGTGCAACTGGTATGGCTATTGAAGTGGAACATCCGCTAGAACTCTCTACTCATGTAAAGGTAAAATTAGATTCGGCTTCAGAGCAAGTACAAGCGCTTGATTTACGTGGTAAAGTAGTTCGTGTTGATGAAGAGGGTGAAGGTTGTTTTCTAGTTGGAATATCAATAGAAGAATTAGATTAAGACGCTGACGTTGTTTTAAGTTTTAGACAACGAATAAAATATAAATTTTCTACAATATAAACCGGCTTTTTATATTGTAGAAAATAGATTGGAAAAATTGACTTTAATCTAACTCTTCATCATTAGGTTTTATACTTGCCGCGTGATGCCCTTTAGGTCCTTCATTTAATTCGTAATTGACATCTTGTCCGGCTTTGAGCGTACGGTAACCATCCATTTCAATAGTTGAGTAGTGAGCAAAAATATCTTCTCCACCACTGTCAGGACGAATAAAACCAAAACCTTTCGCGTTATTAAACCATTTAACTGTACCGTGAGCCATACTTCTACTTCCTTCTATATCCTTTAGCTTTTCAGCATTCATGAGTTAAGTGTGCTTAGCATCAATTATTTTTATTTGATTTTAGTCTCGTTAAAATAGAGATATAATTAAGCATATACACAACTAGACACGCGGCTAAAAAATAGCCACTTATTGAATCGTAGATAAAATATGAGATTAGTCAAGTGGATTTTATAAAAAAATCGTTTTTTTTAACGAAAAAGTTACAGCAAAAATTATCAGTAGAGACTAAGATAAACATATGAGCAACTGGAAAGAGTTAATTGATAGCCACGAGCTTGTGGAAGAAGAAATTAAAGATGAAGTAGAAAAACCGCGTAAGTATCATGTTTTTTTACTTAATGATGACTATACCCCGATGGACTTTGTTGTAGAGGTGTTATGTCGTTTTTTTAATAAAACTTCTGAGCAAGCTACCGATATAATGTTAACGATTCATTATAAAGGTAAAGCTCTTTGTGGCACATTTTCTGCAGACGTAGCAGAAACTAAAGTGGAATATGTCACCCGTTATGCCCTTGAAAATGAACACCCATTAAAGTGTGTTTTAGAAAGAGCCTGATTTGATGATAGAGTATTAAAAAAGAAAAGTTCGCAAGGATATATATTGGAGTACCTATGCTTAATAAAGACCTAGAAATTTCCCTTAACTTAGCTTTTCGCCAAGCCAAAGAATCTCGCCATGAGTTTATGACAGTAGAGCACTTATTGTTGGCTTTATTAGACAACCCCTCTGCCATTGAAGTACTTGGTGCCTGTGGCGCAGATTTAAATAAAATTCGGAAAAATTTACTGGAGTTTATTCAAGAAACAACACCAGTAATACCTACTGATGAAGACGAACGAGAAACTCAACCTACCTTAGGCTTTCAGCGGGTATTACAACGCGCTGTTTTTCATGTGCAGTCATCAGGAAAAAATGAAGTCAATGGCTCTAATGTATTAGTAGCAATATTTAGTGAACAAGAGTCACAAGCGGCCTATATATTGAAAAAGGCTGATATTAGTCGTTTAGATATTGTTAATTATATTTCCCATGGTATAGCAAAAATAGATAGCAATTCTGGCAACCCTTCTACAGAAGAAGCAGAGCAAGTTACTGAAGAAGAGCCACGTACCATTGAGAACTTTTCAGTTAACCTTAATGAAGAAGCTTTAAAGGGCAATATTGATCCATTAATAGGTAGAGATAGTGAGCTAGAAAGAACCTTGCAGGTGCTAGGGCGCCGTCGCAAAAATAACCCTCTGTTTGTTGGTGAAGCAGGTGTTGGTAAAACGGCTATTGCAGAAGGTCTTGCAAGCTTAATCGTCAATGAAAAGGTGCCTGAGTTTTTGAGCAATGCCACCATTTATTCTTTGGATATGGGCGCTTTACTTGCCGGAACTAAGTATCGAGGTGATTTCGAAAAGCGCTTTAAAGCCTTGTTAAAAGATTTAGAAACTGATGACAATGCTATTTTATTTATTGATGAAATTCATACCATTATAGGTGCTGGAGCCGCTTCTGGCGGCATGTTAGATGCTTCTAATTTGATCAAACCTTTACTTTCTGCAGGTAAGCTTCGCTGTTTAGGATCTACAACATATCAAGAGTATCAAAGTATATTTGAAAAAGATCGTGCTTTAGCGAGACGTTTTCAAAAAATAGATATTGTGGAGCCAAGCATTGAAGATACCACCAAAATTTTGCAGGGGCTAAAAGAAAAATATGAATCTCATCATGGTATTCGTTATACCAATGCAGCTTTACGTGCTGCGGCCCAGCTATCAGCTAAATATATAAATGAACGCTTCTTACCTGATAAAGCTATTGATGTTATTGATGAGGCGGGTGCTAAACAACAGCTAGTTGCAGCATCAAAGCGTAAGAAAACTATTAGCAATACTGATATCGAAACTATAGTGGCAAAAATGGCCAGAATTCCGGAAAAATCGGTTTCTTCTACGGAAAAAGATAGCCTTAAAACCCTCGATCGTAATTTAAAGCTGGTTGTTTTTGGACAAGATGAAGCTATTGAAGAATTAACCTCGGTTATTCGCTTATCGCGAGCAGGTTTAGGTAATGATGAAAAACCAGTTGGCTCATTTTTGTTTGCAGGCCCAACAGGTGTGGGTAAAACTGAAGTTACTCAACAACTAGCTAAAATTTTAGGTGTTGAGTTATTACGCTATGACATGTCTGAATATATGGAAAAACATGCCGTTAGTCGTTTAATTGGTGCACCTCCTGGTTACGTAGGCTATGAGCAGGGTGGACTACTCACGGATGCGGTAATAAAACATCCACATGCGGTAGTTTTATTAGATGAAATAGAAAAAGCACATGAAGATGTTTATAACATTTTATTGCAAGTTATGGATCATGGCACGTTAACAGATAATAATGGCCGAAAAGCTGATTTTAGAAACATTATTTTAGTGTTAACTACCAATGCTGGGGTGCAAGAAACTGTGCGCCAGTCAATTGGTTTTAAACAGCAAGATCATAGCTCTGATGCTTTAAGCGAAATTAATAAAGTATTCTCACCTGAGTTTAGAAATCGCCTTGATAACATTGTCTGGTTTAATCACCTTGATAATGAGGTTATTCAGCAAGTAGTTGATAAGTTTATTGTTGAGTTGCAAGTACAACTTGATGAAAAAGGTGTTTCATTAGAATTAACCCGTGATGCTAAAAAGTGGTTAGCAGAACATGGTTATGACAAAGCTATGGGTGCTCGCCCTATGTCACGTTTAATTCAAGAGCAATTGAAGAAAGAGCTCGCTAATGAGCTACTTTTTGGTGAGTTAACTAATGGTGGTGTGGCTAAAGTAGGTGTTAAAAAAGATAAGCTTGTTATCACCTATGAGAATAAAAAAGAGCTGGTTACCGAGAAATAAACTTAGTTAATCACTTTAAGTTATTTTTATGAAACCTTATTTTCTGATGGGAAATAAGGTTTTTATGTTTATGAACATGGCTATGTATTTGACTCAGGAAACATATATAAAGGCTTTATTTCCCCTGTAGGTCGGCTTTATGCTGTCAATTTGACGAGCTAAAACCCTACCTACATTGTGACCAGAGCGATCTACATAGGCACGATATATAAAGAGTTTCACCTGGGATTAAATAATGAAATTAAAAGTACAATTTGTTAATGCCTTTACTGATGTTATTTTTAAAGGGAATTCTGCGGCAGTTATTCTCATTGATACTTGGCTTAGTGATGGTGTTATGCAAGCAATTGCAACAGAGAATAATTTATCTGAAACTGCTTTTGTAAAACCCCGCACCCTAGGTATTTATGAAATAAGGTGGTTTTCACCGATAACAGAAATTGATTTTTGTGGTCATGCAACACTTGCTGCATCATTTGTACTTTTTGCTAAAGATAATTCATTAACTGAAATAACCTTTTTAACCACATCAGTGGGTGAGCTAACTGTGATTAAGCAGGGGGACGACTATTTCCAAATGAGCTTTCCCAATAGAAAGCCTAAAGCATTATCATCCATTCCAAGCTCATTATTATCAGGTTTATCGATACCTCCCAAACATGTGCTGTTAAGTGAGCAAGCTTATTTTGTTATTTATAATGGTGAGTGTGACGTAGAAAATGTGGTTTATAATAACAAATTATTAAAAGAACTTGCTCCTTATGATGTCGTTGTCACTGCACCTTCCGTTAAATATGACTTCGTTTCCCGCTATTTTTGGCCTGCTAATGGCGGTGATGAAGATCCCGTTACTGGTTCAATTCATGCCGGCTTAGCGCCATATTGGGCCGAAAAACTTGGAAAAGATAAGTTAACCGCTTTCCAAGCATCTAAACGAGGTGGAGAGTTAAGGTGCGTGATAGAAAATGATAGGGTGCTTGTTTCAGGTAAAGCCATTCAATATTTAGAGGGAGAAATCACTATATAAGCTTAGTTGGAAGTAAATATAATAAAGAGTACAGTCCATCGCTCTGGCAACTGAGTTATGGTGGACTAATTTTTTATAGGCGAAAAAAACCTACATTGAGTAGGTTTTTTTACTTTCGTAATGTGGCTCCCCGCTCTTTGTATGAGAAGGGCTTGAACCAGTGACACATGCTGTATCTAATAAAGAGTACAGTCTATCGCTCTATCAACTGACACTTGGAAGATAAATCACGCAATAAAAAAGGCCACGATTTCTCGTAGCCTTTTTTATTATGTGGCTCCCCAAACTGGGCTTGAACCAGTGACACATGGATTAACAGTCCATCGCTCTACCAACTGAGCTATTGGGGAATAAATTTTTACTCTATGAGTTTGTTAATTCTCATATTAAATGTGGCTCCCCAAACTGAGTCTAAGAAACCAATCAGCGACACATGCTATTATTAGAGAGTACAGTCCATCGCTCTACAGCTCTTCATTTGTCGCCAACTAAAATGTGGCTCCCCAAACTGGGCTTGAACCAGTGACACATGGATTAACAGTCCATCGCTCTACCAACTGAGCTATTGGGGAATTGCTTTTCTTTCGATTAGCTTGTTAACCAACTTGGCTAACGGAGCGGAATATTAAAGACCTGATGCCAAAGTGTCAACACAAAAATAAGAAAAAAATCATTTATTAGTTTGTTTGCTCAAATTGCGTTCATTAATGTTTAATATTAGCCGTTTTATGAGGGATATTTATGCTGTTATTTTTTACTGATTATTGAGTGTTGATTTTACGCAGTAAAACACAGTTATCCACTAATGTTGTGGATAACTGTGTGAGTTATTTTGTAATAACTCGTTACACTAACGCTTTTCTTAGCTTGTAGGTAAGTCAATAGTTAATCCTATCTTTTTATTTTTCCTTTATTATTAGTTGGTTATGTTTGGTTTGTTGTTATATTGACTGTTTGGTTTGATTTTTAACCATCAAGGTATTTGTTCGCATTTACTGTGCATTTCTTTTGGATTTGATTACAATAGGTGACACTAACAGCAAGCTTATTCGCAACTAATTTAAAAGCCTATTAATGACTTCAGATAATAAACCCAAAAATACTAAGCCACCGGTTAATTTACTAAAAGACCCTGTTGCGAATACGTTAAAGAGAATGACCATTCCTATGATTTATGGAATGATTTTGTTGATGACGTTCAACCTAATAGATACGTTTTTTGTAAGTATGTTAGGTACACAACCTCTAGCAGCAATTAGCTTTACTTTTCCTGTAACTTTTACTGTTATTAGTTTAATGATCGGGCTAGGTATTGGTACATCAGCTGTCATAGCTAAATACCTTGGTCGAGATGATCATGACTCAGCTAAAGATTCTGCCACAGCAGCTTTATATTTAGCAGGTGTTATCGTTGTCAGCTTATCTTTTGTTGGTTACATATTTACTGACCAGTTATTTACTTTACTTGGTGCAGAAGCGTCCTTATTACCACTAATTCATCAGTATATCGATATTTGGTATATTGGTAGTATCTGTTTAATTGGCCCAATGATTGGTAATGCAGTTCTTCGTGCCTCTGGTGATACCAAAACACCAAGTATTGTCATGGGCAGTGCAGGATTAATTAATGCCATACTTGACCCACTGTTTATTTTTGGCTTTGGTCCTATTCCTGCTATGGGATTGCAAGGTGCGGCAATAGCAACACTTATTTCATGGCTATTTGGTTTTGCTTTTGTACTCACTATTCTAACGAAAAAGAAAAACTTAATTCATAGTCGTCTTTTACCGATCAAGCAACTACTTGTTTCGTGTCGAGGTATTCTAAAAATAGGATTACCAGCGGCTGGGGCAAACATGCTAACACCGATAGCCGCAGCTATCATGACGGCTATTGTTGCACGGTATGGCGAATCTGCTGTGGCAGGTTTTGGTGTTGGCTCACGCATTGAATCTATCGCCTCATTAGTAGTACTTGCCATGTCGATGACTTTACCGCCATTTATTAGCCAAAATTTTGGTGCTGGTTATATGCATCGAGTTAAGCAAGCTTATCAAGTATCAATTAAATTTGTTTTGATCTGGCAAGTACTTATTTATTTAGTACTAATGGTTTCGGCTCCTTGGATTGCTTCCGCTTTTGCTAAAGAGCAGAAAGTTGCCGATATTATTGTTTTATTTATTTGGATTTTGCCTTTGGGCTATGGTTTACAAGGGGTTGTTATTTTAACAAACTCTTCTTTGAATGCCTTACACAAACCTATGATGGCGTTGGCATTAAGTATTATAAGATTGTTTGTTTGTTATGTACCCTTAGCTTACCTCGGTAGTCGTTTGTATGGTTTGCAAGGTTTTTTCATTGGCGCATTAATAGGTAACCTCATTATGGCGGCTATTTCTTATAAGCTTTTTTCAAAACAATTTAACAGTGATGATTTTATTAACAAGGAAGCATTGTCTTGAAAGAGTTAAAGCCAGAAGGTGCACAGCTAAGGTCATTAACTTTAGAGTCAAACTATACACCAAGCGGCGATCAGCCAACAGCAATAAAACAGTTGCTAGACGGTATAGACTCAGGGTTAGCACATCAAACATTATTAGGTGTTACTGGTTCAGGTAAAACCTTTACTGTGGCTAATGTTATTGAGAAATTAAATCGTCCTACCATGATGTTAGCACCCAATAAAACCTTAGCTGCACAGTTATATGGTGAAATGAAAGAGTTTTTCCCCAATAACTGTGTTGAGTATTTCGTTTCTTATTATGATTATTATCAACCTGAAGCGTATGTGCCTACTACTGACACTTTTATTGAGAAAGATGCTTCGGTAAATGAGCATATTGAACAAATGCGCTTGTCAGCCACTAAAGCATTATTAGAGCGCCGTGATGTTATTATTATTGCTTCTGTCTCGGCTATTTATGGCTTGGGTGATCCTGATTCATATTTAAAAATGATGCTACATATTAGCGTTGGCGATATTATTAATCAGCGTGATATTTTACGCCGCTTAGCAGAGTTGCAATATACCCGTAATGATGTTGCTTTTGCACGTGCTACCTATAGAGTGCGCGGTGATGTTATTGATATATTTCCTGCTGAATCTGACAGGCTAGCTTTACGTGTAGAGTTATTCGATGAAGAAATAGAGCGTATTAGTCAGTTTGATCCATTAACAGGGCAGGTTGAGCGCACTTTAGCACGAGTGACGGTTTATCCTAAAACGCACTACGCAACCCCCCGTGATAAAATTTTAGCCGCAGTAGATAAAATCAAAATTGAGTTAAAAGAAAGATCGCAATACCTGAAAGACAATAACAGGTTAGTTGAAGAGCAACGTATCAGCCAGCGAACTCAGTTCGATATTGAAATGATGACAGAGCTAGGATATTGCTCAGGTATTGAAAACTACTCTCGTTATTTATCAGGGCGAGAATCAGGAGAAGCGCCGCCAACTTTATTTGATTATCTACCCGATGATGGTCTACTTATTATTGATGAGTCACACGTTACTGTGCCGCAAATTGGTGCTATGTATAAAGGTGATAGATCGCGTAAAGAAAATTTAGTGCAGTATGGTTTTAGATTGCCATCGGCTCTTGATAACAGACCAATGAAGTTTGATGAATTTGAAGCGCTGTCACCGCAAACTATTTATGTTTCTGCAACGCCTAGTAACTACGAAATTGAAAAATCATCGGGAGATATTGCTGAGCAGGTTGTCAGACCAACAGGTTTATTAGATCCACAAATAGAAGTGCGCCCAGTTGAAACACAAGTTGATGATTTATTATCTGAAATTAATAAACGCTTACCGCTCAATGAGCGTGTTTTAGCGACAACGTTAACTAAACGTATGGCTGAAGACTTAACTGATTATTTAGATGAACATGGTATTAAAACACGTTATTTACACTCAGACGTTGATACTGTTGAGCGTATGGAGATTATTCGTGATTTTCGCTTAGGAAAGTTTGATGTACTTGTTGGTATTAACTTATTGCGCGAAGGGCTAGATATGCCGGAAGTTTCGCTAGTTGCCATACTCGATGCTGACAAAGAAGGTTTTTTACGTTCTGAGCGTTCATTAATTCAAACCATTGGTAGGGCGGCACGAAATATTAATGGTCAGGCGATTCTCTATGGCAATAAAGTCACTAAATCAATGCGTAAAGCAATTGATGAAACACAGCGAAGAAGAGAAAAGCAACACCAATATAACCTTGATAATAATATTACGCCTAAAGGGGTGATACGAAAAATTACTGATGTGATGGAAGTTGGCGACTTCAGCAAATCAAGTGAGTTAGACAAGGTTGCCGAGCGGCATGCTAATTATCAAGCTCTTACTACAAAAGAGATTGATGATAAAATTGAGCAGCTTGAAAAAACTATGTACATCCATGCACAAAATTTAGAATTTGAGCAAGCTGCGGCAATTCGTGATGATATTGCTAAATTAAGAATTCATCAATTAAGCACTTAGCCCGTGTTTAATAAATTAGTGCTACTTTAAATCTACTATAGAGTAATGGCCAATAATATTCGCAACGGCGTCACTATTGCAACTTCTTAAATGGCTAATTTCTTCAATTATCTTATCTTGTATATCAACAGGAAACAGCAATAATTGTTCAAGATAAATATGCGCCTGAGTTTCATTGTTGGCGTCAATCATTGTGTTTAAACGTTGTGCTTGGCATCTGAACATTGCACTCATAAAATATCCTTAATAAATGTATGGACACTTAATAAGTCTAGACCAAGCTGGGACAAGGGTTATATGCATTTTGTCTTAAAATAAAATCAAAGGAAGATAATATTCTATAGTTTTACTACTTTTAAAATAAGTTATTAATATTCAGCGTATTACTCTTAATAAGCAAAGATGAATAGCCCTATAAATTCTACTTTCCACAATGAGGACACTTGCCACAATGGTGGCCTTGCTTAATTAATATAATACTTCGTTGTAGCTCTTCTGGCTCTATCTCTAGTTTTTCTGCAAGTGTTTTTAGCGATTGATATTCATTACTAGTGATGTAGCCATCAGTTAAAGCGCCCTTAATATGCACATCTAAATCTTGTTTTCGTTCTCTTAATTCTTCACTAAATCGAGCAGCTAGCATGGCGGCAGGTAATGCAACTAAAACAACCCCTATAAACATGATAAAAGTGGAGATAAATTTACCCATTGAAGTAACAGGGACAACATCCCCATAACCAACAGTTGTCATAGTAACAACCGCCCACCAAAATGAATGAATGATGCTGCCAAAAACTTCTGGTTGCGCTACTCCTTCAATTGAATGCATTAAGCTTGCTGCAATAACGACTAAAAATATCATTACCATCATTGCAGCGGCAATACTTTTAGATTCTTTAATAAGGACAGAGACAAAAATATTAAAGCCTTTAAAATAATGGGTGAGCTTTAATAATCTTAATACTCTGATCAACCGCAATGTACGTAAGTCAACAGCTAAAAACATCGCAATAATAAAAGGGACAACGGTAATTAGGTCAATCAATGCTATTGGCGTTAATACGTATTTCATTCTTGCTTTAAATACCGGCATGTCGCTATATTCAGTTGCTTCAATACAGCACCAAAGTCTTAGAATATATTCAAAGCAAAAAATTGATAATGAAATTATCTCAAAAACTATAAAGGTATTTTTATAAGCAATAAAGTAACCTGGCTCAGAGGAAAGAATAACAGCGGCAACATTAGCTATAATCAGCAAAATCAACGACCAAGTTACGATTTTTGCTGTAATACTTGCATTAGTTTCACTTTCTAAAACTTGATATGTTTTAAGGCGTAAACTATCGATAATGCTTAATCCATTTTCTTTACTAGTCATAATATTACTTATTATTTTGATTATTATTCGTATGCGATAGGATCGGTGACATTATTTTCGCTAAAGGCTTCAAGACGCTCTTGACATGAACCACATTTACCACAGGCTTTTTCTCTGCCGTTATAACAGGTCCATGTATTACTATAATCTAAACCCATACTAAGCCCGTCAGTTAGAATTGCGCTTTTGTTTACTGTTAAATAAGGGCTAAAAATCTCAACACTTTCATAATTAGCAATTTTACAAACATCATTCATTTTTTGCACAAACTCAGGGCGACAATCAGGGTAAATTGCATGATCGCCACTATGAGCGCCATAATAAACTTGACCAGCACCAACTGACACAGCATAGCCTACCGCTAAAGATAACAAAATCATATTACGATTAGGTACCATGGTTGATTTCATATTATCGCTTTCATAATGACCTTCTGGTATTTCAATGTCATCAGTTAGTGAAGAGCCTGCCAATAATTGATTGATAGCTGAAATATCAATGACTTTATGCGGTATATTCAACCCATCACATACAGTGCTAGCACACTCTAACTCTTTAACGTGACGTTGACCATAATCAAAAGACAGTGCATAAACTTCCTTACCGTCTTTTAAAGCACGGTTAAGCACGGTAAATGAATCCATTCCGCCTGAATAGATAACCACAACTTTTTCAATCATTTTTAATGTCTCTTAGGGTATAATACAGTAATTAATACATATTTTACTTGAATAGCACCTTAGGCAACAGCAAAAATTAATATGAGTACTTATAAAATCAATGAACTATTTGAAACCATACAAGGCGAGGGATCATTTACCGGGCAGCCCTCAATATTCATACGATTACAAGGTTGTCCTGTAGGATGTTCGTGGTGTGACACCAAACATACGTGGGAAGTAGCCCTAAGTGATGAAGTAACTAAAGAAGTGATGTTAGCTAAGTCTCAAGAAACGTCACAATGGGCGCGTTTATCTGTAGAACAAATTTTAGCATTAATTACGGAGCGTGGTTATAAAGCTAAGCATATTGTTATTACTGGTGGCGAGCCATGTATGGTTGATTTAACCCCACTTTGTAATGCGTTTGATGCATTAGGTTACAGCTCACAAGTAGAAACATCAGGTACCTTTGAAATTAATGTTTCGGATAAATGCTGGGTTACGGTTTCACCAAAAATAAATATGCGTGGTGGTTATGCCATTATTAACAGCGCAATGCTTCGTGCTGATGAAATAAAGCACCCGATAGCAACAGAGCAACATGTTGACGATCTCAAGGCGCTTTTAGCTGAGCATAATATTGTCAAAACACCAGTCTACTTACAGCCTATTAGTCAAAAAAATAGAGCAACAGAGTTAGCTATTGAAACTTGTATTGCGAATAATTGGCGCTTATCTGTGCAAGTTCATAAATATTTAGGAATTGAATAAAAGTTAAAATAAATATTTTTTGGGAACCCGCGCAGACACTCTTGTTAATAATTCATAATTAATAGTATCCATGTATTTAGCAACCTCTTCAATAGGTAGGTTTTCACCCCAAAGCTCAACTAAATCACCTAGTTTAATGCCTTCAATATCGGTGACATCAATGGTTATCATGTCCATTGATACTCGCCCAGCAAGTGGTGCCCGTTGCCCATTAACAAAAACCGGCGTGCCCATTGTTGCATTTCTAGGGTAACCATCTGCATAACCTATGGCGATAGTCGCTATGATAGAAGGACGCTGTGCTTGCCATACTTCACCATAACCAACAGAATCGCCGGTCGCTACTTCTTTTAAAGCAATAATGGTTGATTGTAAGGTCATTACAGGTTTAAGTTTAACCTGTAGATCTGCAGCTAATATTGGCGTAGCACCATATAAAGCAATGCCAAGTCGATTGTAATCACTATGGCTTTGTGGCCAATTAAGAATGCCAGCAGAATTTGCTAAACTGCTTTTACATTGATGCGATTGGTTTAGCTTCGCTAATTGTTGTATTTGTGCCAATTGTTTTATTTGTATTAATGTTTTGGGGTTGTCACGTTCTTCAGCATTAGAAAAATGAGTACAAAGCACTAAACTTTGTTGTTCTACCTTTGATAAAGTCGCTAGAATATTCTCGGCATCTTCTGGTTTTATGCCTAAACGGTTCATGCCAGTATCGACTTTAAGCCATAACTTACCAGTATATGCTTTACGCTGTTGTTTTGGTAAATCAACTAACCAATCAATTTGCTCAGTATTGTGGAGCATCAACCAAAAATTCTCTTTTAACGCGTTTGAAAAATCTTCTGGGGTTAATGGACCTTCTAAAATCAAAATAGGCAGGGTAATACCAGCATCACGCAGTGTTATTGCCTCATCAATAAAAGCTACGGCAAAAGCAGGCACGCATTGACTCAAGGCTCTAGCAACTTCTACTGCGCCGTGACCGTAAGCGTTAGCTTTAATAACCGCAATCGTTTCGCTTTGAGGGGATAAGTTGGCCATGGCTTTATAATTATCAACTAATGCGGGTAAGTTAATAATAGCGTTAGTTTTTCTTGAAATATTGTTCACTAGAATAATTCACTTGTGAGACCCATGACACTTTGATTAAGTGTATCATGTTTCTTAGTTTATAGAATGAGCATAGTATACATCAATAAATTCCTTGTTTACATGTTTGTTGGAATATTATATTCTTAATGGGTGATTAAAATAAAGTATCGCGCGATAGTACCGTGTAATACTGCAATTAAAAGGTTAGCTATGAATACTTCGTTTATCGAAAAACAATCTCAATTAATTGATGAACTTAAAAATATTTCAACAGAAGGGCAAAACCAAGAAACTCTCAATATAGACTTGCTTGATGCTACTGGCGTTTTAGAAAAAATTAATGCTGAAGATGAAAAAGTCGCCAGCATTGTTAAAGGTATTATTCCTCAAATAGCAAAAGCGGTTGATCACGTAGTACAAGCTTTTAGTAAAGGCGGGCGTTTGATCTACATAGGCGCAGGTACTAGTGGGCGCTTAGGGGTTTTAGATGCAGCAGAATGCCCACCCACCTTTAGTGTTTCAGATCAGCAAGTCATAGGAATTATTGCTGGTGGCGAAAAAGCAATTCAAAAAGCAGTAGAAGGCGCTGAAGACAGTGAAATTTTTGCCATCGATGATTTAAAAGCGGTTGATTTGTCAGCAAACGATGTACTTGTTGGTATTGCTGCTAGTGGTCGTACACCGTATGTTATATCGGCAATGAATTTCGGTAAAACTGTGGGCGCAACGGTTGTTGGTATTAGCTGCAGTTATAATGAAAAATTTGACCAAGCCAATGATATCAATTTGTGCGCGATTGTTGGCGCCGAAGCGTTAACAGGGTCAACCCGAATGAAGTCAGGCACGGCACAAAAACTCATTTTGAATATGCTAAGTACAGCTAGCATGATCCGCAGTGGTAAAAGCTATAAAAATTTAATGATTGATGTAAATGCTAGTAATGAAAAGCTCTATGCTCGTGCAGTACGCATTGTAATGCAAGCGACTGATTGTAGTTATGATTGCGCTAAACAAGCGTTAGATACAGCTAAAAACAATGCCAAACTTGCAACACTCATGATTTTAACAGGTTTAAGTGTCGAGCAAGCTCGCGCTTCACTTATTGACAATAATGGTTTTTTACGAAAAGCCGTTGAACAAACAAAGAATTAGTCAAAACCTATTATGGATAAAATTG
>Ga0316207_10001292_pt1 | contig 31812 bp, 22 predicted proteins | sample 6weekpyrite_MG_FD_204943 | JGI IMG/M metagenome (GOLD analysis project Ga0316207, IMG submission 204943) | Microbial mat bacterial communities from mineral coupon in-situ incubated in ocean water Damariscotta River, Maine, United States -... | ecosystem: Environmental > Aquatic > Marine >...
TTGCCTGGCGGCAATAGCAATGTGGTACCACCTGATCCCATCCCGAACTCAGAAGTGAAACGCATTTGCGCCGATGGTAGTGTGGGGTCTCCCCATGTGAGAGTAGGTCACTGCCAGGCTTTAATTCAAAAACCCCCAGTTGCTATTAGCAGCTGGGGGTTTTTTCTTTTATAGCATTGCAGTTAGACCAATACTCTTTCCTACTCTAGGTATGTGACAAAATTGCTGGAGCAATTTTGGACGTCGCTTTGCGACGCCCGAAGAGCCAGCCATAGGCTGGTCAGAGTAGGTCTCCAGCGTAGCTGGATAAGCCATCACTGATGGCAAAAAGTAGGTCATAGAGTTAGTTGTGGTTTTAGTCACTGACATGATAAATTGCAAAAGTACCCATTGGATGGGAGTAAATGCAAATGGCCAAACGATTCAGTTCAGCCGAATGGAATAAGATTAATGCCCTGTTAGCCAGTAATGGTCAAGATTTCGGTTTACCCGAACGTCGTAGTAAATCCGTTGTGCTCGCTTCATTTAATATACGTAAAATTGGCCAGATCAAAAATAAAAGTGAACAGTCTTGGCAGTTTCTGAAGGAAATTTGTGACCGCTGTGATCTGATCGCCGTACAGGAAGTTCAGGATGACTTATCTGGCCTTAATCACCTACGGGAATTGCTGGGCAAAAGCGGTCGTCATCTAAAATACGGTATGACGGCATCTGATATCACCGGATGGAGTCCTTCATCTAAAGGAAGTATGGTTGAGCGGTTAGCTTTTCTTTATAGAAGAGACAGAGTTGAGCGCACTGAGGTAAGTTCGGATCTAACCTTTGATCGTTCAGAGGTATTGAATGCTATTTATACTGGTCGTGCCGATCTATGGCAGGATCTAGAAAATAGAGTAGCAGAGCTTGCGAGCTGGACGGAAAAGAACAAAGGTAAGTCTCGAAAATCGAAAAAACCCCCTTTTGTGCTTTCTAACTTTTTAACCTTTATTCGTACCCCTTTGTGTACATCATTTCGTATATCTGGTTCTTCTGGTGCTGAGCCTTATGAGTTTTTAGCCGTTAATGCGCATCTTCTTTATGGGGATAAGAAAAAACAAATGCTTGAACGAGAGCTCGAATTCTATGCATTACTCATGTGGCTCATAGAAAGATCCAAAAAGGTTAAAAAACTGTACCACAAAAACCTCCTTTTAATGGGTGATTTGAATCTTGATTTTACAAAGATAGATGAACGCAGAACGATAATCGAAGATAAAATTAAATCTCTAAATGGAGGAGAATTGCGTTCACCTAATGCCGCGACAGTGAATTTTCCTTTTTTTAATGTTCATAAGGATGCACCGCTTGACGGGGAGACAGGTGAGCCTAGTGTGTTCAGATCGACTGCCCGTTTAGGGGAAACCTATGATCAAATAGCATTATTTAGCCATGATGATCGTTTGCCAACACCAGAGAGAAATAAGGATGCGGGGGCGACAAAGGATGGTTTTGATTATGGTGTGTTTAATTTTAGTGAGTTGTTTTCTCAGGCGTTACATCAGAAATCTTACTTGGACTTAACAAAGGCGCAGAAACAAGCCTTAATTGTTAAATACGAACATGATGTTAGCGACCACCTACCTATATGGATACGGCTGCCAAGTCCGTAAGTTTACTAGTGATTAAAGTGGATCATAAATTATATTATTTATCGAATGACATAAGGAATGAATTTGCGATATTGTTATTTACGTATATTCTTTATTTGAAAGTTGGATTTCTCGTTTATTGAACTGGAAGCACTGATATGCCCTCAATCTTTTATTCGCTTTTTTGTATAGTAATCCTGCTATCTTTATTGTCCCCCTCAGTCTCTATTGCTGCAGTTTATCAATGGAAAGATAAAAACGGTAAAATTCATTTTTCAGATACGCCACCAGTAGATATAAAAGCAAATAAAAAAGAAATTAAAACAGGAAAAATTGGTTCAGTAAGCTCAGGGTATTACACAAAAGCAGTCCAACCGTTAACAGCTATAGATATGGATAAGACTAATACCAAATTACTGAAATTAGATTCGGTGATCGTTGACTTAGATATAGAAGATGAAAGTAACAAAAAAATAGGAGCAGAATATTACGGGCCAGCGTGCTCGAGAAGGCATTCAACATTAGATTTAAAAGCAGTAAGTTATAAATTTGATGTAAGACGATATAGAAGGAAATTTTCCCAAATCATGCAGGCTAATGGTTATCGCGCAGAGGAAACGGATATACCTGTGTTTTTAATAAATAAAATTAATCGTACGGGTTTGGTCTTTACAGCAGAAATAAGAAATTTACAGGTTAATAGTTGTACGCAAAATCGCCAACAAGCTCGTGACAAGCAAGCTTTGACCGCTACCTATATGAGTGTTTATTGGAGTGTCTATGATAGTCATACAGGGAAAATCATCTTCCAAGTAACAACGGAAGGTTCTGATAATGGTTTGTATTATCGAAGTAATAATCTAGGCAAACAAACTAGTCAATTGCAGGCTTTTAGAATGGCAGCAGGAAATTTATTAGCTAATAAGAAATTAATAGAGCTTTTTAAAAAAGGAGCGCCAACAAAGGCAATTGATACTGATAATAGCGAATTAGAGCGGTTTGCAGGACTACCATTGTCAGTAAAAATGCGAAGTGGTGGTGAAAATAATAAATTTACTCGGGTAGTCTGGGAGTTAAAACGTGGCTCAGTTACGATACGTTCTAGTAACGGTCATGGGAGTGGTTTTATTTTTTCTGAAAAAGGTTACGTGGTTACAAATGCGCATGTTGTACGGGGGGAGAAAAAGGTAATAGTCGTTTTCGATAATATGGAGTTAGAGGCTAAAATTCTTCGTGTTGATAGGAAAAGAGATGTGGCTCTATTGAAAATTAATAATTTCAAGGGGAGGGGGTTGCGTATAAGTGGGTATAATGTTTCGGAGGGAGAAAAAATTTATATAATTGGGACACCTTTGCACGAAAAATTAAGTCATACAGTAACTAGCGGCATCATCTCGGCTAAGCGCAGACTGGATGATGGGAATAATTATTACCAAACTGATGCCGCGATAAATGCTGGAAATTCAGGTGGGCCAGTTTTTAATGAAAATGGTAATGTAATTGGTATAGCTGTTTCAGGGTTATTAAATCAGTCAGGAGGATCGTTAAACATAAATTTTATAATTCCAATTAACGATGCATTTAGGGCAGTGAATGTAATAAGGCGTTAGAAATATTAACCGGAATATTTTTAAAATTTACATTTTGGGCTAGATGTTTTCCTGATTTTTGCTATATACCTAATATAAAGATATCGAGATTGAAGAGGTATGCAATATGTCATTTACGGCTGAACCCACTCCCGGCGAGTATTACCGAGATATGGATCTCGAAGTCGATTTTGTTGTTGTCGATATGGATGAATATGAAGGAATAATAACTATCCGTCGTGATGAAGAGATGGATACAGTTGAGATTACCCTGGACGATTGGGATGAAATGACGGTTGAGCCAGCCGATGCCCCTGCACAGAACTTTGATATGGAAAGCCAATTTAGAGCGGATGGTGATGAGATCGTCAATGAAGTAGAGCCTGATCCTGATGCCGGCTTGTTTGATTTGAGTGAGGATGACTAGCTTATAACCCTCCATAATTTAACAAATTCAGAAAGACTCTATAAGCGACTGGTGGCTTCTCCTCGGGATCTCTCTGAGTTTCTCTCTAGAACCGCCATGCGTTTCATTAGGGATTCCCTTGATCTGTGATTTTGGCCATTATGCATATCGCAACCATCTCTGATTTATCAGTAAAGTCCGTTGATACTATGCTGTCTATTTAGCTTCTATGGCTTGGAATTTCACCGCTCACAGAATCCCTTCGGGCTTCACTGTGAGCACCCTAACCATCTCTGATGGTTCAGGGCGAAAAAAAAAGCCGCTGATTAACAGCGGCTAAGAATTACATCTGAGGAGAAACACGCAAACTCTACGTTTAGGCTCTACTATGGTACGAAACTTCAGGTTTCCATCCTTGTGAGCTAGCACTTGAACCCGCACCTGTATCGGTTGCAGAAGTATCTTGTTGCAAGAACTGACTCAATTTAATTTCACGAAGGTAGTTGTAGATCTGACTACTCAGGTTGTGCCAGAGAATATCGCTACTCACGCCATCTTCACTGATAGCATCTCCTTCGCCTCCTTCTGGTACATCATCAACGGCTGCGACAATGTCCGCAACGCTAATATCTTCGGGATTCCGTGCTAAGATATATCCACCGCCTGGGCCACGACGCCCACGGACAAGCTTTTGTTTACGTAGTCGTGCAAACAATTGCTCAAGGTATGACAGCGATATTTTCTGTTTCTGAGAAATATCAAATAAGGTAATTGGACGGCTAGCTTCGTGCAGTGCTAGCTCAAGCATTGCCGTAATTGCATATTGTGAACGAGATGATAATTTCATGTTTGCCACTCCTGTAGCTTGATCCTGTTATTAGGAAAAGTGAGCGGTAATTGCAAAAATAGTAAAACTAAAATAACTAGAAATTTCCGTTCACACTATGGATTTACTATGCGAGTGAATTAGGACAATGTAAATACGGTTTTTGTGTCAAATTGTTAACAAAAAGTATTACGTAACATGACAATGTCTTGCAATATGTTATAAAAAACATATAGTTATATATATGCAATTGTAAAAACACTAAAATTGGTGACACAATTGTTTACAGTGTTTTGGCATAATGATTTGGTAATAAAACACGCGGTATACGCTGTACAGATACATTTTAGAAGTAAGCTTATTCGTTAAGATAATGCTTAATGTCGTTTTCGGTAATGCTTTGTAATAACCTAATTAATGTAGGAATAGTATTAGCTATGCAGAAGACAAATCCTTTAGTAAAAACATTCTTACCTTTTTTTGCATGGTTACCTGAACTGACGGATAAAACAACGCTACGCGCTGATCTTATCGCAGGTATTACGGTTGCATTAGTCTTAATTCCTCAGTCTATGGCCTACGCGGCATTAGCTGGCTTACCTCCATACTATGGTTTATACGCGGCCTTTTTGCCTCCAATCGTCGCATCCTTATTTGGTTCTTCTCGCCAATTGGCAACCGGGCCTGTCGCGGTTGTTTCCTTATTGACTGCATCAGCACTTGAGCCTTTAGCAACGGCCGGAAGTGAAAGTTATATTGTTTATGCTATTTTGCTTGCGCTAATGGTGGGGGTATTCCAATTAAGTTTAGGTTTATTACGGCTTGGTGTATTGGTGAACTTTCTCTCACACCCAGTGGTGATGGGTTTTACCAATGCGGCGGCTATTATTATTGCGACTTCACAGCTGCCGAAAATTTTTGGTGTGACGGTTGAAAAGCAAGCGCACCACTATGAGACGGTATGGAATACGTTGGTGATAGCCACAACAGAAACGCATCTATTGACGTTGATATTTGCGGTTGTTGCTTTCAGCATTATGGCGCTTTTGAAAAAATATTATCCTAAATTGCCGGGTGTTTTATTTGCGGTTGTTATTACGACGATACTTGCATCGGTTATGGATTATGAAAAAAATACGACAATTTCAGTTGAGCAAATTACTGATAAAGTGTTACTGCAAAAAATAACATCATATGAAAAGGGGCAAGATACTATTGCTGAATTTAAAAATAGTCTTGCCGCGCTTCAGTCAAGTGATAAGAAATACCAACAAATAGAAGAAGGAATGGATGCGGCGATAATACGTAATCGTAAGTTATTAAAATCTTTACAACAGCAGCGTTATATTTTGTTGGATGATGGCGAGCAACTTGCTTCCGAGTCGGATATTAAGGATGAACAACAAACAGATGGCAATCGCTGGCAGTTTAATGGTTTGATGGATAACGGTGCGGTAATGCTGCGAACGGGCGGACGAATTGTTGGCAATATTCCTAAGGGATTACCAGCGTTTCGTTTTCCTGAATTAGACTTTTCCCTTATATCACAGCTGTTTTTTGCTGCGATAACTATCGGATTGATCGGCTTTATGGAGGCAATTGCGATTGCTAAAGCGATGGCAACGCGTACTCGTCAACGTCTTGATACTAATCAGGAGTTAGTTGGGCAGGGTATTTCGAATATTGTTGGTAGCTTTTTCCAAAGCTATGCGACATCAGGTTCTTTCTCACGAAGCGCGGTGAATATTGGCGCAGGCGCGAGAACGGGCTTCGCATCAGTGGTAACTGGAATGATGGTCTTGATCACATTGCTGTTCTTTACCGAGTTGCTTTATAACTTACCTCAAGCAACCTTAGCTGCCGTGATCATGATGGCTGTGATTGGCTTGGTGAACGTAAAGCACTTTAAACATACTTGGCAGGTTTATCGTAGTGATGGCATTATCGCGGCGATTACATTTGTGTTAACACTTGTTTTTGCACCACACCTAGAGAATGCGATTATTATTGGTGTGATTTTATCATTGGGTATGTTTTTATATCGTAGTATGAAACCACGTGTTGCGGCATTGTCGCGTTTCAGCGATGGTACCTTGCGTGACGCAGATTTACACCAGATGGATACTTGCGAATTTGTTTCGGTTATTCGTTTTGATGGCTCGTTGTACTTTGCCAACACCAGTTATTTTGAAGATATGATTATTGAGCGTTCTGCCAATAAACCAAAGCTGAAATATATTGTTGTTGATGGACAAGGCGTTAACTCAATAGATGCCACAGGTGAAGAAATGCTTGCATCGTTAACGCGTCGTCTTGAGAAGAGCGGTGTCATTATTATTTTTGCTAACTTCAAACGACAAGTGATGTTGGTTTTCCATAACAGTGGCTTTCTTGAACAAATCGGTTCTGAGCGATTTTTTGCAACCGCTGATCAAGCACTTGATGCGATTTGGGAAGAGCTAGGTGATTCACATGATATCGTTGAATGTCCGCTGACGGAGGCCTGTGTGGTTGAAGGCAACACCGATAATTAATTCACTACGTAAAGCTCGATTCTGACCACGAATTTTTCGCTTAGAACGACCTCATCCTTACTATTGAGATGGAATTGCGGTCTCTAAAACCAATTCATTAGTAGCTATGGGTGATTAGGCTTTAGCAACATATTGAATCCAATAAAGATTTTTATCCTTTAGTATATAATTAAATTCTTATATACTTATCGAAATCATTAATTTCAGTTTAGTTATTGGCTCGTATACCCTACGAGCCTTATTTTTAGGATTAGGTGAAGCATGTCCGCAACAGCCAATGATATTTCCGCTGCAAATAACGAGCGTATCGAAGTTAAAAACACCACTTGTTACATGTGCGCATGTCGCTGTGGTATTCGTGTCACGATGCGTGATGGTGAGGTTCGCTATATTCAGGGTAACCCCGATCACCCCCTAAACAAGGGTGTTATCTGTGCCAAGGGTGCTTCTGGCATCATGAAACAGTATTCTCCCGCTCGTCTGACCAAGCCAATGAAGCGCAAGGAAGGCAGCGAACGTGGTGCTGGTGAGTTTGAAGTTATCGAATGGAATGAAGCCTTCGATATTATGGAAACACGCCTTGCTCATTTGCGTGAAACCGACCCAAGTAAGTTTGCCTTGTTTACGGGGCGCGATCAGATGCAGGCGATGACAGGCATGTTCGCCAAGCAATATGGCACACCTAATTATGCGGCTCACGGTGGTTTTTGTTCAGTGAACCTTGCAGCGGGTATGATCTACACCATTGGTGGTTCATTCTGGGAATTCGGTGGGCCAGATCTGGATCGTTCCAAGCTGTTTATTATGATCGGTACAGCAGAAGATCATCACTCTAACCCAATGAAAATTGCTATCTCTAAGTTCAAGCGTGAGGGTGGCCGTTTTATTTCAATTAACCCTGTGCGTACTGGTTATTCTGCAATTGCTGATGAATGGGTACCTATTAAGCCCGGTACAGATGGTGCACTGATACTTGCCTTGATTAATGAAATTATTGGCCAAGGTTTATTTGACCGTGAATTCCTGGTGCAATATTCGAATAGTGCTCAGCTCGTTAATATGGATGAGAACAGCAGTGAATACGGCATGCTTGTTCGTGCTGAAGTACCAGAAGAAGAAGGTTGTTTCGATCCTCAAAACAAATTGTGGTGGGATCGTGATACTAACAAGGCTGTTGTGACTCATACAGAAGGTGTTGAACCACGCTTATTAGGTGAGTTCAAACTGGATGATGGCACACCGGTTAAACCTTCTTTCCAATTATTGGTAGACCAAGTTAAGGAATACACACCGGAATGGGCTGAAGGCATTACTGGTATTGATGCCGATACGATTCGCCGCCTCGCGCATGAAATGGGCGTGACAGCACGTGATCAGAAGATCGAGCTACCAATTGCTTGGACAGATGCATGGGGTAAGGATCACGAAACGGTTACAGGTAATCCGGTTGCCTTCCATGCGATGCGTGGCCTGGCAGCACACTCGAATGGTTTCCACTCCATCCGCGCCTTGTCTATTCTAATGAGTATGCTCGGTACGATTGATACACCGGGTGGTTTCCGTCACAAGGCACCGTTCCCACGACCTATTCCACCATGTGCGAAGACACCGAAAGATCCAAGTGGTGTCCAACCGAATACGCCACTTGCAGGCATGCCCCTTGGTTGGCCAGCTGATCCGGATGACCTATTTGTCGATGACAAGGGTGAACCGGTTCGAATTGATAAGGCTTTCTCCTGGGAATTCCCTCTGTCTGTCCACGGTATGATGCAGAACGTCATCACCAATGCTTGGCGTGGCGATCCTTACACGATTGACACCTTAATGATCTTTATGGCCAACATGGCTTGGAACTCGTCGATGAATACCGACGAAGTTCGTAAGATGCTCAACGACAAGAATGAAGACGGCGAGTATAAGATTCCGTACATTATTGTCTGTGATGCCTTCCAGTCAGAAATGACGGCGTTTGCTGATTTGTTGCTGCCTGATACAACTTACCTTGAACGTCACGATGTGATGTCGATGTTGGATCGTCCGATTTCTGAATTTGACGGCCCGGTTGATTCTGTTCGTATCCCTGTCGTACCACCAAAAGGTGACTGTAAACCGTTCCAAGAAGTGCTTATTGAACTCGGTACGCGTTTGAAGTTACCTGCCTTTATTAAAGAAACGGGCGAACGCAAATATCGTGACTACCCTGATTTTGTTGTTAACTATGAAACTGAACCGGGTTCCGGAATTGGTTTCCTTGCAGGTTGGCGTGGCAAGGGTGGTGAGAAGTTCATGAAAGGTGAACCGAATCCGAACCAGTGGCAAATGTACGAAAAGAACAACTGTGTTTACCACTACGAGTTGCCGAAGTCGTACCAGTACATGCGCAACTGGAACAAGGGTTACTTGCAGTGGGCCAAGGAACATCGTCTAACGCGTTATGATGAACCGATTCTGATCCATATTTATTCGGAAGTGTTACAGCAATTCCGTCTTGCCGCACAAGGTAAAACGCAAGGTAAACAGCCGCCTGATCATTTGCGTAAACGGGTAGAAACCTATTTCACACCGCTGCCTTATTACTTCGAGCCGTTGGAATCTTCGCTTTCTGATAAGCAGAAGTACCCACTGAATGCCCTGACACAACGCCCAATGGCGATGTATCACTCATGGGATTCGCAAAACGCGTGGTTACGTCAAATCCATACCTATAACTACCTCTACATGAGTCCTGAGCTTGGTAAGCAAGGCGACTTCGAAGACGGTGATTGGGTCTGGTGTGAATCACAATGGGGTAAGGTCAAAGGTAAGTGTCGTTTCTCTGAAGCGGTTGAACCGGGTACGGTCTGGACGTGGAATGCAGTGGGTAAGGCAGCAGGTGCTTGGAACTTAACGCCTGAAGCGAATGAGTCTCAGAAAGGCTTCCTATTGAATCATCTAATCTCTGAAGAACTGCCTGCACATGAAGATGGCGAACATATTTCAAACTCTGATCCGGTAACGGGTCAGGCCGGTTGGTATGATGTACGTGTTCGTGTCTACAAGGCCGAAGGCAAAGAGGGTGAGGAGCAAGTGAGCTACCCGCAGTTTGATAATTACAAACCGGTGCCCGGTCAGGACACCCGTAAATCATGGCTGAAATATTTCGCCGGTAAGGGGAACAAGTAATGACACAGTTAGCACTCGTCATCGATCTTAACGTTTGCGTAGGTTGTCATGCCTGTGTGACCAGCTGTAAAGAATGGAACACGTCTGGACCAGCTGGATTTATGTCGGATGACAATCCGTATGATAAAGATCCGACTGGTACGTTCTTTAACCGCGTACAAACCTATGAAGTGGGTGAGTATCCAAATTCTGACACAGTTCACTTTCCTAAATCATGTTTGCATTGTGAAGAACCACCTTGTGTACCTGTTTGTCCAACGGGTGCGAGTTATAAGCGTGAAGAAGACGGTATTGTTTTAGTTGATTACGACAAGTGTATTGGTTGTAAATACTGTTCATGGGCTTGCCCTTACGGTGCGCGTGAAATTGATGAGCACCAAAAAGTTATGAAGAAATGTACTTTGTGTGTTGATCGTATTTACGATGAAAGCCTACCAGAGGCAGAGCGTAAGCCAGCTTGTGTTATGGCTTGTCCGACCAGTGCACGTTTGTTTGGTGATGTACATGATCCTGATTCGGCTATCTCGGAAACGATTCGCGAAGCGGCAGGTTTCCAATTGATGCCTGAATGGGGAACTAAGCCCGCGAACCATTACTTGCCACGTCGTAAGACTAAGATTCGCATTCATGAAGATGAATTGGTGCGTGCAGATAACCCACTCAAGAAAGAAGGTGAGCGTCCTAAGGTTGATGACGATAGCCATACACTTGATGACGTGACCAGTTGGTAAGGAGTTAGATAATGAATCCCGCTTTTTCAGTAATTTTTTTAACGACACTCATTGGTGTTGGTCAAGGTTTCTTCCTCGCACTTTATACGGGTGAGAGTTACGCCATTGTTAATGTTTTACCTTCTCAATCACAAGACTTTTATGTTTGGGGTAGTGTGATTTCGGTTGCTTTTTTGATCGCTGGATTAATCTCATCCGTCTTTCATTTAGGCCATCCCGAACGTGCATGGCGTGCTGCTGCAATGTGGCGTACCTCATGGTTATCACGAGAAGTTATTGTCTTACCCACGGTGATTGGTGCTGTCATGGTCTACGGCCTAGTACATTATATAGGTTGGGATCTCACCACGTTCGGTATTAAAACCGGCGTGTCAGGTGATCTTACTTTGATATTGGGGCTTGGCGGTGTGCTAGTTACGTTCTTGTTATTCCTCTGCACCGGTATGATTTACGGTTGCATTAAATTCTTACAGGAATGGGCAACACCATTAACCGTCATTAACTACACTTTATTAGGTGGTGCCTCAGGCTTTACATTTGCGGCGGTATTTTCTGCTTACATGGCACCAAACCTGGTTAACTTCTATGCGGGTTGGGCGATTGTCATTACAGTGACGGCATTGATTACACGAAGCGCATCATTAATACGTAATGCCAAGATACGTCATAAGTCATCATTGAAAACAGCAATTGGTGTTCGCGATGACCGTATTAGACAAACCGCAATGGGTTTTATGGGTGGTTCGTTTAATACACGTGAATATTTCCATGGTATGTCGTTGTTATTTATGAAGTCGACTAAATGGATTTTCTTGGTATTGGTTTTTGCGGTACCTGTGATTTTATTAAGTTTGGCAATTAATGAAGCGAACACAAGTTTATTGATTGCTGCTTTTGTTAGCCAGTATATTGGTTTGATTGCAGAGCGTTGGTTCTTCTTTGCGCAAGCGAATCATCCACAGAACTTGTACTACCAGCGTGTTGGCTAAAAGATTTTAGCTTTATAAGTTTATGCAAAACGCCACTGTCGCTAATTTGGGATGGTGGCGTTTTTGTTTGCCACAGTTGATAGGAAATTAAGCAAAGGTATCAGTCATAATAAAGAGTGGTTTAGTTTTCATACCTAATACAACGTGGTTGTTATTTAAGAATAATGAAAAAATAGCGTGAAGTAAGCTTTTTCTTACACTGCTATTTTTTATTGACAGCAGCCTATCTCTTATGTTCAAGTGAAGTCATTCGATACTTGGATGGTGTCGAAATAAAAATGAATCCACGGATAGGAGTAGCGTTTTATTGCTTTGTTACGTTACAAATAGTGTTCTCTGTACCAAAGCCTCTTGATTTAGCCGTGTATTCTCATTTGCATCTATTGAAGCGCCATCGATTATTGATGGTTGCTTTCTATGTAAAGGAAAATATATGGATATTCGGCGTCATGTTCTTTGCATTAGTTTTTTACTCACCTTCCCATCGCTTGCTTTTAGCGAAGTTATCCCAGACTTTTATGCTGAGCCAGGAATAAGTCAATTTCGTGAAGGTGTTAACACATCGCTTAATGAATCTATTGACCCCTTATCTGGAACTCTTCACTTTGTACATACTGATGGTACCGTGCCTGGAAACGGTGGTTTAGATATATCCATTGTTCGCTCTTATACCAGCCTGCAAGGTCCGGCAGGTGTTGGCCCACGAACTGTCACCGGTATTGGCTGGACTAACCATTTTGGTCGCGTACTTTCAAAAAATATAAATGGATGTACTGGTGATCCATCCACTATGAATGACAACCCTGTTCTTGAATTACAGGATGGCTCGAGGTTTATTGTCGCAGGATATAATAATGATATCGAAGGTGTCACAAATATATCAGGGATATCAAAAGAAAGGTGGAATGGAGGCTGTGTCGTTGATGCTCAGGGAAATTTCGATGCAAATCGATACCGTGCTTATTCACCTGACGGGCTACGTTATGACATGGATGAGTGGAGTTTTGAGAATGGTGAAAAAATATGGCATGTAACTCGCATTACAGACTCAAATGGGAACTGGATAAATATATCGTACAAGGAGGTGGGAGGTAGCTCCGTAAAATATAAAGTTATTGATCTTATAACAAGTAGTGATAATCGCAGTGTTCAATACTCATATTTAGACGAAAATACTGAAAATGTTTTGTTGGGAGGAATCAGTTCACATGGGCAGAATTGGGCATTTTCTTATATATCAGCAGGGATCGCTAACTACTATTATTTATCCGAAGTAACCAGGCCTGACGGACAGAGCTGGCAATACGATTACTATAAGACAGCCAGCGGTCTTTCTACAGAGTTATATTCGATGAAATCAGTTGTTTACCCACGCGGAGCGAAGAATACATATACATATCAATCTGTTGTTTTTGATGCGCTTACGGGTACTCCAGTTACCTCAGTAAAAGATAAGGTTGTTAGTAACGCAGGCCCGTCAAATGGAACGTGGAGTTATTTGTTCTCACCATCAGATTTATTTGATACGACAACGGTGACTACTCCAAACGGTCAACTTATCTACAAACACTACGGTATTCGTGGTGTTCCTGCGAATATGTTGTGGCGCGTTGGAATGCTAAAAGAAAAACAAACAATTGATAATAGCTTGGGGCTTTTAAGAAAGGAGATTTATGAATGGGGTAGCCAGTATATATCACCAGAGAAATATACCCGACCAACCTTGCTTGATGACGTTACGCTTATCGATAACGCATATTACGCTCCAGTGATGATAAAAAATACGGTTATACAAGATGGCTCTACTTACACTACTGAGTATTTAAACCATGATGCCTTTGGGAATCCTGGAACAATAATTGAAACCGGGGATGATATAAAACGTACGGATTTAACTTACTTTTACAATTTTGATAAATGGATTGTAAATAGGGTTCAAAGTGAAACGATAGAAGGAATAGGGAGCATTTTCCGAAATTATGACCTTGATACTGGTAATTTATTGGCAGAAAGTAAATATGGAGTTGTAACAAGTTATACCTATCACCCAACGGGAGATGTAAATACGTCAACAAATGCTCGGGGTTATACAACCACATATGATAATTACAAACGAGGAATAGCACAGTTAACGGTAATGCCTGAAGGGGTTTCAACGTCACAGGTAATTAATGACAGAGGAACCGTAGCATCAAAAACAAATGGTCGAGGTTATACGACTAATTTTACTTACGATACAATGAATCGGTTGACGAGTATTGATTACCCGATTAACACAGATGTCTCTATTGTTTATTCAGGACTTTCTTCAGCGACATTAACTCGTGGTATTTTTCAAATGGTAACGAAGTATGATGGTCTTGGTCAGACTATTAGTACAGAACAAAAAGATACATTACGTGGGCTAAGTATTATTCAATCAACTGAATATAACGCATTGGGTCAAGTTACTTTAAAATCCTACCCTTATTACGGACCTAAAGTAGCTAATCCTGCAGGTACTGTAACAAAATACGATATCTTAGATCGCCCTGTAGCTATCACGCATCCAGATACAACTAAAGTTAAGTATGATTATTTAACTGGAAACCGAGTTAAAGTAACGAATGAGCGTTTGTTCCAAACGACCTATAGTTATCGTTCTTATGGAGAGCCCAATGAAAAATCTTTAATTAAAATTGAGTCTCCAGAAGCAATAATAACGACAATAGAGAAAAACAAATTAGATCAAATTACAAAAGTAACACAAGGAACATATAAACGAGATTATACCTATGATTCTCGCTATTATTTAATATCACGAAACGATCCGGAGATAGGGTTAACTGAATTTGGTCGTGATGCATTAGGCAACATGATTAGTCGTACTGTCGCAGGAAAACTTGCAGCAAGTTACTCCTACGATAAATTAGACAGGTTAAGACTAACTAGCTTTCCCTATGCGGGTGTGCTATTCGGCACAGAGATAAGATTTACGACTTCAATCAATCGTGCGTATGATAAAAATAGTAATCTAGTCAAAATAAGAAACTTAGACAGAATTTATTTTGCCACAGATTTTGATAACAGTGCAGTGTATACAGCAACACGTGATTATAGCTACAATATAAACGATGATTTAGTTAATGAAAAATTAACATTAACCACCAATCGAAATGGTCGGTTTAATTCTAAAGAACATTTAACCGAATATCTTTATACCAATCTCGGGTTTTTGTCTTATATAAAATATCCCAAAGGGACAACCGTTTCTTATAACCCTGACGCCTTTGGTAGAGCGACATCGGCACAGCCTTTCATTACCGACGTTAGCTACCATCCAACGGGGATGGCCTCGCAAATTGTGTTTAGAAATGGACAAGTTTCTCAGACATCACTTGATATTCGACAGCGTCCAACACGCTATCAAACTTTTGGTAATTCAAATGATGTTGATTTAACGTATACCTATGATGACATGGGAAATGTTACAGGCATTACCGATGGGTTAGAGCCACAATATGCTCGCACATTAAGTTACGATGGTATTGATCGTCTTAAAACAGCAAGTGGTCAGTGGGGAGCTGGAAGTATTGCCTATGATCCAGTAGGTAATATCACATCTAAATCAATAGGTAATGAGAGCTTGTCTTATAATTATGATGCAACTAATAAACTCTTATCAGTAACAGGAAACAAGAGTTTTAATTATAGTTACGATTCTAGAGGAAATGTAAGAAGCAGGGGGGGCAGGAGTTATTATTACGATCTTTCTGACAGAATTCGAATGGTTGGAAATAACATAACATACGATTATGACGGCAATGGGTTACGGGTTAGGAAAACTGTAGAGGACGCTGTAGGAAGGTCCGATGTTACTGAGTATTTTTATGCTAACAATGGTAATTTACTAGGCGACTATTCACAAGATGGACTGACATTTGTCGAATATGTTTATTTAGGCAGTCAACTTGTTGCCATGCGTGACGTTAGTTTGATACCACCAACCGCAAATGCAGGTAGTGAGCAGGGTGCTTTTGAAGGAGAAACGGTCTCCCTAAATGCTGCATCATCAAAGGATACAGACGGTGTTATTAATGAATATTCATGGACTCAATTATCTGGGCCAACAGTAACGCTTGTAAATGCATTTACTGCAACACCTTCATTTGTTGCACCGAATGTAACCAGTGACACAGAGGTGATTTTACAATTGATGGTAACAGATGATGATGCACAAACAGGTATTGATACAGTTACCATTAAGATATATGACACATCCCCTCCAGCAGTTATCAGCGATATAGTTTTAAAACAAGGCGTTTCAGATATTACGATTGCTTGGGGAGCTACAGCCAAAGCGGATAGTTATAATATTTACTGGAGTACGTCACCCGAGCTGACATTAGCGACTGGTAATAAAATAGAAAATGTCGCTACGCCATATGTTCATGCAAATTTAACTTCGGGCAATACATATTATTACATTGTAACGGGTGTTAATGCCTACGGTGAATCACCAGAATCGGTGATTAAAAATATTGCCCCGAATATTAACGGGGTTAGCACACTTGAAAATATAAGCTTTGAAGCTGGCTATGGGATAGAACAGGTTGTTGATAATCCCGATGGTACAAAATCATTGTATTATAGGAAAAGTGGCTCGACATCGATACGGCGCATCGATTATAACCCTGTGACAGGTTGGGGAGAATCAACAGTTGATGAAGAATTTGTAGGATCGCTTAATGGTATTGTTTTTGACAAATTAGGAAATGCGCTATCTGTTGTGCAACGAAACGATAAAATTGTTGCAAAATTCAAGCAATACGGACAGCCTTGGGGTGCAGAGATGCTTGTGCACACTACAGATGAAACTGTTAAAAATCTTAGGGGAGTAATTAGCTTAGATGGCACTGCTCATATTATATGGGATGAGTTTTGTTGTAATGGTTTTGGGACATATGGAATAAAAACGAGCACATATCATCCTGTTGATGATGCATGGACGACGCCCATTACTCATGATCGATATGGAAAGTGGAATATTAGCACGGGGCTAGTAACCGATAACAATGGCAATGCACTCTTAACGTTGAGAGAAGAGCTAAATGATACGCTCTCCTATCGCCGTTATGATGCGGTATTAAAATCATGGGGAGAGAAAACAACACTTTCAGGTATAGCTGGGTTTTATGGTGTAACAATATCTGATTCCGGTTATACCGTTATTCATTACGCCAGTACAAATATAGCGGATCAAGTAAGAGCTATTGCGTTTGCTCCAGGCTTTATCAGCACCTCCGTAGAAAACTCTGCTTTTATAGCAGATCCTGATTTTCGGTTTTTACCAAGGTTTTATATCAATAATACGGGATACGGAGCAGCAATTTGGCAAACGTCTGATGGAAAGATATTGGCAAGACGTTTTGATCCTGTCTTAGGTTGGGAAAATGAAACTGGATTTATTGGTTTCGGAACATTGTCGCTAAGAACTCAATTATCTCAAAGTGATGTTACTATCGACGATGCAGGCAACGTCTCAATATCATGGATTTATGATACGCCTTCCCCAAGTAGTATTCGGTCCATTATGTTTAACCGTTTTCAGGTGGGCAAAGGCTGGGGAAATCAAATCAGGGTGAGTCAATTTGATAACCGTTCTAACTCTTTTTATACAACTATAAATGTATCTTTATTAGAAAACGAAAAAGCACTTATTACTTGGTCGCAGATAAATTCAGATGGTGTTAATCGAGGTTTATATTCTAGCGTTTATAGCTCCTTTGGTGTAAATGCAGCACAACAAAATTCGGCACCACTGGCTGTCACTGCAGCGGATTTTAAGGCGGTTGAGCAAACAACAGCAGTGCTAGATGCATTATCTTCATTTGATATAGATGGCTCCATCGTATCGTACGAATGGACTCAGATAGCTGGCGCAGCGGTAACACTAAATGGCGCAAATACAAGCACGCCTACTTTTACTGCGCCGTTAGTCAACAGTGTAGATTATCTTCAGTTTCAAGTAAAAGTGACTGATGATAATGGCGATGTAGATTTTGCGAGTCAGAAAGTGACTGTTGTTGATTTGCCTTCACCTGAATTGGTTACAATTCTTTCTGCAGAAACAGGTAATATTCTTTCTTGGAGTGAACAAGATGGTGCTGATAGTTATAACCTATACTGGGCAACTACAGCAGATGTTACACCAACCACAGGCACGTTAATTGAAAATGTAACAAGCCCTTATGTTCATACAGAGTTAACGGCAGCACAAGATTATTATTATGCCGTCGTTTCTGTGAATGCAGATGGTGAATCAAAATTAGTAACGGAATATAAGGCAACGTGGAAGGATGTGTGGCAGTCCCCCTTTGAGGTTGATGCAACAAATTATAGTACGCAGCCTTACCATTTATCATCAAACAGTGCAGGCGAATCAACGCTTACGTGGGGGCAATCTACATCTGTATCAGGGGTAAGTGATATTTATACGAGTTTATTTTCACCTCTTATTGGTTGGAGTACGCCTGAAAAAATAAATAGTCAACAAGCGCTGAATAATAGACCTGTCAGTGTAACCAATGCGGATGGTAGTCGTGTTGTTGCCTGGGAGCGTACAGATGGCGGTATTTCGTCATTGCACAGTAGTACTTATGTAAATGGTATTGGTTGGACGCCGGCAGTTACTATCGGATCTAGTAGTAATGGTCTTACCCTAAATGGCTATGATATTAAGAGTGATGGTGTCGGTAATGTGATTGCGGTATGGGAAAACGGCGCAAATATTTATACGAATCGTTACATAACGAGTTCTGGTTGGGGAGCTGCTGCTTTATTAGGTAACGGTACCAATCCATATATATCAATAACGCAAGATGGTCAGGCTATTGTTAGTTGGTCATCTGATAACGTGGGTGGTGTTATTGGAAGTAGAAATCTATGGGCAGCACGGTATGCGGTTGATGTTGGTTGGACACCTGCAGAAAAAATACGGAGTGGTGTTGAGGGGCTTATCGATGGCCCTATTGTAAGTATCGATGATACTGGATCCGTTTTACTCATTTGGAATGAAACAAGTATTAATGGATTTACAAGCATTAATAGTTTGCAATATTTTGCTGCTACTGGATGGAGTGACCCCTACATCGTTGATTTCGATGATGCAAACACGACAAACCTGCAGTTAAGTGGCAATGATGTGGGTCAGCAATTTGTTAGCTGGTTACGACAAGAAAGTAATGGTAAAAAGACGTTGTTCGTTCGGCGTTTTGATAAGACGGTTGGTTGGGATGATATTGAGCTAATAGATGTTAGTTCTGGCAATATTGAAGCTGCAAATATTCATATAAATTCTGTCGGTGATGCGGCGTTAATTTGGCGAAAAGCAGATTTGGTTATGCCGTCCAATAAATCAATGCATGCGAGTGTCTACGATGGAAATAGCTGGTCACTACCAACAAGTATTAGCGATAGTTACCAATCTACATCATCACTAACATTACCTGTTATTAAACGTAGTGATTCGGGTGATGCGCTTTCAGTTTGGAATCAAAAAGCTTCTGCCAATATGATGAATCATTATCGTAAAACGGCAGGGCTGCCTAGTAATGCGAGACCCAATGCTGATGCAGGTGTTGATCAAACCGTTAATATTAATGAAGCAGCAATATTGAACGGATCAAACTCCTTGGACACAGACGGCATAATTGAAAATTACGTGTGGACGCAACTGACCGGTCCATCAATGGTGCTTGATGTTACAAATCCAGTTGCACCGACATTTACGACGCCATCAGTGATTGCCGATGTGGATGCAGTCTTTCAATTGAATGTGACGGATAACAACGGTGATATTCATACAGACTCGGTGACGGTAACAATTACTAATCCTTTATTTAACAATAAGGTGAAGCCGGTAGTCACCGCGCCAGCTGATATTACTGTCGAGGCAACTGCGCTAACAACACCCATTTCTTCTGGAGTATTGGGTGTGGCATCGGCACTGGATGATATAGAAGGGGCATTGACAGCGACTTCTGATGCCCCTGGATCCTTTCCATTGGGTGTGAATACCGTGACGTGGAGTGCCACTGACACAGCCGGTAATATAGGAACAGCGACACAACTGGTCACAATTGTTGATACCACATCGCCAACGGTTACGGCACCTGCTGATGTTGGTGTACAAAGCGATACACCTGTTTCTGTTACCATTGGCACGGCAACAGCGACAGATATCTTTACTCCAGTTAATCTTAGTAATGATGCGCCATCATTATTTCCTGTGGGGATAACAACAGTAACGTGGACAGCAACGGATACGAATGGTAATTCAGGAACAGCAACACAGACGATAACAGTGACGGCGACGCCAGTAGTTAATTCGCCGCCGGTAATTAATGGTATCAATGCAGCCTTTGTCGGTAGCCAAATTCAGCTAATTGCTGATGTCAGTGATGTTGACAATGGACCTTCACCATTAAGCTATCAGTGGAGTATTGAGTCTGGTGGTGGCAGTTTAACGACCACCACAGAGGCGACGACGTATTATAATCTGCCGAGCAGTAATGTGACGGTGACGTTCAAACTGATTGTGTCGGATGGAAAAGATAGTGCACAGACAAATTACACATTAACGATTGGTTCAGGATCAGGTTCAAGCAATCAGGCGCCGTATGCGACAGCCTTTAATGCGTACTATATTGCAGCTGATCAAATTCAATTGGTTATCTCCGCGACAGATCCGGATGGTGGACCATCGCCACTGAGTTATCAATGGACGATTGTTTCAGGTGGCGGCAGCTTATCGAATGCAACAACCGCGAATCCAGTGTATACAACGACAAATCTTTCACCGGGCACATATACGATTTATTTCAAGGTTGAAATATCAGATGGTGAAGCGACATCGCCTTATACATTACCACTCACCATTACGATCAATTAGAGACAGGGAGTCCATGAAAATGAAAAATATATTGTTTCGTGATGGGGTAAAGTGGCTAATACGATTGTTTGTCTTGTTATTTTCTTTAACAGCCATTTCCTCCCATGCCATTGAAACTATCACTTACTATCATACCGATAGTCTCGGTTCACCTGTTGCGGGAACAGATGAAAGTGGTGCGCTGCTTTGGAAAGAAGACTATAAACCCTACGGCGAGCGAATAAGAAAACAAGTTGAAAGCGATAAAAATAATCGTTGGTATACAGGACACCCAGAAGACAAGGAAACAGGTTTAACGTATGCAGGGGCACGATTTTATGATTCAGTAACAGGGAGGTTTTTGGCGATTGATCCGGTTGGGTTTACTGAAGATAATCTTCAGATGTTTAATCGCTATGCTTATGCTAATAATAATCCATATAAGTACGTGGATCCTGATGGGCGTGCAATTGAAACGGCTTTTGATGTAGTTAGTTTTGGTCTGAGTATTAATGCTTTTAATTCTGATCCATCTTTTGTTAATGGGCTAGGAGTTGTTTATGATGGTCTAGCAACGGCAATACCATTTTTGCCAGCTGGGGTTGGAGCTATAAGACACATTGGTACCGGGGCTGATGCAATTAGAACAGTGTCTAAGGTTGAAGATGCTACAAAATCTGGTTCACGTTTGCCTAACATAGAAACAGATGTTACAAGAAAAGAATTTGAGAAGAACCTTCTTGAAACTGGCTTTAAAAAATCAAAATCAAAAGATAATAAGGTAAGTATATTTAAAAAGGGAGATAAGAAGTACGCGACAAGAAGCTCTTCAAAATCAACAAAAGGCCCATCGGTAGAAGTGTTTAAAAAAAATATACCAATATCAAAAATACGGCTAGGAGCTGGTAAGTGAAGTTAATATCAAAAGAAAAGGACTACATCCCAATAGCTATTGGGATTAAAAAAACAATACATAAAGAAAAAAAAATACCTCAAAGGGTATTTCGAAAGAGTTTTAAATATTTTTTGTTTATTACATTCGAAGAAATATTTATGCCACTGTTTTTTAATAATGTTAAGAGGTATTTGCGAAAGAAAGTTGAAAATAGTTTCTGGATTACTGTAATAGATCCAGATCCTAAAGATTATTTTGAGTCGAATTTTGATTTTTTTGGTACAATTGAATTCTGTATTTCAGATACGATAGATGACTATCTTTCTGCGTTGAATGATTATCCTGCGTCTAGTCCTGCAGATGCACTTGCTCATAATTCTAATATATTGATTTTTTCTTCATATCAAAACAATTGGGCTATATATGGAGATAGAGAGAGCGATATTGCAGTTTGCGCTTTCTCTGATAGTGAGCAAATGGAATTGTTTAATTCTACATATGAATCTGGTTTGTTGGAGGGTATTAAAGCTGCGTCAGAATACGCCTATAATGAAAAAGAAGAAATTCCTTTTAAGAATGAATTTTATAATAATTACAAATAATAGAAATACACAGAAAATATATATTAATAAAAAACTGAAGTCACTTCACCTTATACATTACCACTTACCATTACGATCAATTAGAGACAGGGAGTCCATGAAAATGAAAAATATATTATTTCGTGATGGTATAAAGTGGTTAGTACAATTATTTGTATTATTATTTTCTTTAACAGCCATTTCCTCCCATGCCATTGAAACTATCACTTACTATCATACCGATAGTCTAGGTTCACCTGTTGCGGGAACAGATGAAAGCGGTGCGCTGCTTTGGAAGGAAGACTATAAACCCTACGGCGAACGGATAAGAAAGCAAATTGAAAGCGATAAAAATTCTCGTTGGTATACAGGCCATACAGAAGACAAGGAAACAGGTTTAACCTATGCAGGGGCGCGGCATTATGATCCCGTTATAGGACGATTCATGGCGATTGATCCAGTTGGGTTTAAAGAGGATAGCTTACAGATGTTCAATCGCTATGCTTATGCGAATAATAATCCGTATAAGTATGTGGATCCGGATGGGAACTCACCATTAGATATTGCTTTTTTAGTAGTGGATGCAGTTAAATTAACTGGGGCAATAAATAGTGGTATAGGTATACAAGCAGCAGCAGGTGATTTTGCGGCTAGTTTGGTTGGTGTGATTAGTCCTATTCCAGGAGTAGGACAAGGAATTAAGGCGGCGAAGGGGGCGGCTAAGCTTGAAGATGCTGTAAAAGGAGCATCAAAGAAATTTAGTAAGGAAAAGCAAGCCTTAGTAGATATGGCGAAACAAGATAAAAAGAGAGGTATAACAGCTGATGATATGCAGGCATATAAAGATTTAAATAAAGAGCTTCCAGACCCATTTCCTTCGAACAAAGTTCGTGGTCCAGAAGCTCACTCTGGAAGACCTTATGGGAAGGAACCACATGGACATGTTGGACCAGTTAATCACATTCCTATAAAGAAAAAATAGTAGGTGTTTTGAGATGCTTAGTAGATTGTTGCAGGTTTGGGAAGTTGCTGCCGAAGATTTGCAGATTGAAATTATGTCTCCATTTTTTTTAAGTTTGCCATCAGGTGCTCATGTCGAGGTACTCGTTTTGGTAAAAAAATTTGGTGCAGATAAAGGAATGCTAGTTCTGACGGATTATAGTGAAATTGAATATTATATTAATGAGCTTGAGAATGAAGGGTATGGTTTTTCAGTATTTGATGAACCCAGAGAAGATGAGTCATATTCTCGCAAAGACTTTATAGAATTATTGGAAGATTGGGGGTGGAGCGGTAATGAGGTAAGTAAGCCAAAATGGCTAAAAAAATAGAAATATTAATATTGGGGGGCAGAGTGAACCTCCCCCAGTTTAACGGATACGTGATTGTATTAGTTAGGCGAAGAAAAGGAGTTACTATACCAGTATAAACAAGGATGTATATTGCTGGATGCCTTATCACATCACTCAGCGAGTTAATAACATTGAAGCTTTTTTATCGAGCTTGAAGATTATTAGTTTTATTTGGAGTTGTGGCAATCTTTGACGGTGCGTTATAAATTACATGCTTATTGCTTAATGACAAACCATATTCACTTTCTAGTCATACCGTTAGAGATAGGAACACGATGAAAGCGGTGGGCAGTCGTTATACGCGGTACATCTGCAGATATACATTAGCTTGGCCTAGGTTATATAAAAGCATCGATGGATGGGGTCACTGTTTTTGGTTTATTCTTTTCGTCTTGAGACTCTGTTTCTGAATTAATTTGTATGCTGTTAAATGCATCAACAGCAGACTGTCCCTGTTCTTCTCTTACTTGTGCTGCAAGCTCAGCCTGTGCCTTTTGTTCGATTGCCGAGGCATTAACCGCAACACTGCGATCTTGCGCAGAGGGGCTTGCTGGCGCAAGTGCGGCACGCCGAATTCTTTGTGCACGTTCGATTGTTGCCTCAGGATCACCAGGTACTCTTGCACCATCAATACTGACTTCCCCTCCAATGGCATAGCGTTGGCCGTCTGGTCCAGTTTGATAGGTGAAACTGGCACCACTGGTTGCAAGATTACCCGCGGCAGAAAGATGGGCTTGTTCATGGGCGCGGACTTCGCGATCGCGGGCTTTCAATTGCTCTAATACACGTTGCTCTGCTGGATCGAGTTCGAGTAGGTTGCCCGCATTTCTTGATAAATTGCTTGGGTTCTGTGTGTTTTGTTCACGGCTCTGATCAGTGGTTTGATTTTCCACTAACTCGGTGCGATTAACGACGCGCGGGATCTGGCTTTGATCTTGATCTGTCGAGGCATCTGGGTTGACTGGCGTCGCGGCGACAACGGAGGTCTGTGCGCTGGTGGGCGCAGACGTGCGTGGAATCGTTGGGATGATAGAAAATGAGCCAGATATCACGCTATCTTACCTTCTTCAGATAATGTACTTAGTTTAACGGCCGCTTTTTGGATAATTAAAGCCCTAAATGCGATATTTAATCATCGTGAGGGTCAAAAATGGGGTAATCACCAATAAACTGTATAATTTGTCGGGCTATCTTGGGGTCTCGAAGTAGCCGTTGGTGCCCAAGCCCCTCGGTGATGACTAATTCGGCATTAGGCCAACATTGGCTTAATTGCTCACTTTCTTGCCAATCAACCCATTCATCATCTTTATCGTGAATGATCAACGACCGTTCCATACCGGTATCGAGAGGGTAGCTGTGTGCAAACTGCTCCCACAGTGTTGCACCAAGGCGTAGTCGCAAGCGTTGGCGTAGGTATTGTTCGGTGGCATCCGGAATACGCATCGATGCACAGTAGCGGCCTATTAAATTGCTTAAACCGCCAGGTGAACTGATGGCGACAGCATTCGTAATATGTAAGCCGTTTTTCATCGCGGCACTGAGCGCGGCAACACCGAAGGAATGCGCGATGGCGGCATGAAAGTCACCGTGTTGCTTTGCTAGCGCCAAGATAACATCACGTATTTGCAATAAATGCGTGTGCTTCCCCTCGCTTTGACCATGCCCCGGTGCATCGAATGTAATGACTTGATAACCGGCGGTGAGCAAAGGATCAACGAATCGGCCAAGCTGCATGCCACGTCCATTCCAGCCGTGAACGAGCAAGACACTCGGCCCGCTTCCCCATGACCATGCTTTAATTTCTAAACCACTAACAATAAGTGAACACTCACTTGCACGGAGTTGTAATCGTTGTTCGCGAGCGGGTGGTTCGAAACGATGTGTTTGCGACCAAAGGCGTAGTGCCCACCAGCTCATTAATTTTGGGAACCCTCTTCCTAATAATCGAAAGCTATAACGATTAAATGTGGCCGAAAGAGGGTGGCTGCGACGCATGCGCGAGGCTTTTTGGGGTGTGGAGGTTGTCTTGCTCATAATGATGAGCACACGATACGCACAGTATAAAGTGCCTGCAAGTCTCCGTTCATGATGGAATAGCCGTTGGAGTAACAAGTGAAATGTTTAAATATTAGTCATAAATCGGCTCCATCAGGAAAGGCTTATTCACAGGCCGTGGAACAATCATCATTTTTTACGGGGAAATAGTGTGAAAACACATTTATATGCTACAAAACCCGTGAAACACATTGATTTATATAAAGAAAATGAATTGATTAAAAAATGAACAATGTAACACAAATGCAATATATGATATGAAAAAGGTGTTTTAAATTAACTTAATCCACAGACTTATCCACAGAATTTGTGGATAACATGGAAAGCCAAAAAGAACACAGTGTCTTAGGTTATTTAAGCTAGAAATTAAATTAACTGTGTTGGTTAAGCAATATAAAGCTTGCCTGAATGTTGACCCAGAAGTCGGACTAAATTAGGCCTTTCGGTTCGGTAGTATGATCGAAATATATAAACCACCATTTGGGTGATTACTAAGGCTTAGTTTACCCGCATAGGCATCAATGATTTCTTGTACTACCGAGAGTCCGATGCCTTGTCCTGTCACTGCTTCGTCGGCACGGCCACCGCGCTTTAGAATATGGGCGAGTTTATCGTCAGGAATGCCCGCCCCGTCATCATGTATCGTGATGTTGAGCACATCATCATGTTGTGTGGCATCGATTACTATTTGTTGTTGACTCCATTTACAGGCGTTATCAAGTAGGTTGCCGAATAACTCAGTTAGATCACCTTGATCGGCGCGTACCAGTAAATCATTTTCAATCTGTACCTTAAATTGGAGTTGTTTGTCTTGGTAGACTTTTTGTAATGCATTCACCAGCGTATCGATAACAGGACGTAGTGGAATGGGTGCATTGAGTCCTGAGCGGCCTGCGGTGGCAGCGCGTTGCAATTGGTAGTCGATGCTTTGCTGAATACGGCTCACTTGCTCATGGACAGTGTCGGGATCATCCAGCGCACCTTGTAATACTGCCAGCGGGGTTTTGAGGCTGTGTGCCAAGTCGGACAAGGCATGACGATAACGTTGCTGTTGGGCGCGCTCGTGATTGAGTAGGGTATTTAGGTTATCGGTCAGACCACGTAGTTCATCGGGGTAGTCTTGTTTGAGTGTTTCCTGTTGGCCTTGCTCAATGTGTAACAGTTCATCAGCAACAGTACGCAGTGGTCGCAATCCCCAGCGCAGAACGAACAACTGCGCCAGTAGCAGTAGTACGGCCATACCACCAAGCCAGGTCCATAGCGTTTGTCGGTATTGGTTTATTTGTGCGGTGAACCCAGTGGTATCTTCAACCAGAGAGAATGTCAGCAAAATGCGGTCTGTTGCGGTTTGCCATTCAATACCATAACCCAGTACAAAGCTATTTTCTGAGCTATTCAACTTAAAGCGTTCTTCACCAGGTGTTAGTTTACCTATAAACTGAGGTTGTGAAGAAATAACAGATTGGGACTGCCATGTGGGTTTGCCATTACGGTACACACTTGCATAAAGGCCGCTATCCGGTTGATTTAAACGAGCCAGCGCCGATTGCTTGGGAAGATTAACCGCACCTGTTTCAGCTACATCGGTTTCACCGATTAGCAAATAGAGCTGTCCACGCAAACGTTCTAAGGTGGCGGTGCGTGCAGAATCTTCAAAGGCGCGATCTAAGGCTAATCCGGTTAAGACAAGAAACACACTGAGCACCAAGCCTGCACCAATAACAGTACGTGTGTTGATTGACAGCTTCATTTGGCATCTGGGCTAAGCGTAAACCGATAACCTCGCCCGCGCATGGTTTCGATAGGCTGTAGGTTTGTGTCAGGATCCAGTTTTTTGCGTAGCCGGCCGACCATTACCTCAATGACATTGCTATCACGATCATCATCATGTGGGTATAAGTAGTCAGCAAGCTCGGTTTTAGAAATGATCTCGCCGGTGCGGCGCATGAGGTGTTCAAGCAAACGGTATTCAAAGGTAGTGAGCTCAACATGGTTTTCATTCAGGCTCACTTGCTGTGTAGAAAAGTCGATATGTATAGCACCACAGCGTAATTGGTCACTTGCAACACGGGCACTACTGCGGCGTAGCAAAGCTCGCAAACGGGCAATAAGTTCTTCAAAATGAAACGGCTTGGTTAAGTAATCGTCGGCACCTGCTTCAAGTCCTGCGACTTTATCTTGCCAGCTACCGCGTGCAGTGAGCACTAAAATAGGCAAGGTATTACCTTCTTCGCGGAGCGTGCGAATCACATCGCTACCAGAAAGTTTGGGTAGGCCAAGGTCAATGATGGCAGCATCAATAGGATATTCACGGGCATTAAATAAACCGTCTTCACCATCACTGCTGCAATCAACCATATAACCCTCGGCTTCAAGTTGAGTGCGTAACTGCGTGAGGATAGCCTCTTCGTCTTCGATGACAAGTACGCGCATAAATTACCTTACTCGAAAACGTCCTGTATTGGCGTTGACCATAATGACACGAACAACGCCTTTACCGGTGAGAATCTTAATGCGGTAAAAGGTTTTCTTTTTACGTTGAATCGTTTCGATGGCCAAGATTCGTCCACCTAACTTTTTTTGTACGCGGGTCGCGGCTTCATTAGGGGAAAGCTGGCTATTTTTAGCCAACAGACCTGCATGCCATTTTTGCGGTGCTGCGTGGGTAAAGCTTACCGGCAAAGCAACTAATAATAGGAAGAGTAAGATTGTTTTAAGAAATGTCATTGTCTTAGCATACACGTAACTGGCTTATTGCAGAAACCACCCGCCCATTTGTGAATAGAAAATGGATAATAGGGCAGGTGGTTTCGGTGCTCATCACATTAAAAGTGAAAAACTAAGTCAAAAATACCGCGGTTATGACGGTAGCCATGGTGTTTAGCACGATGATGTGAACGACGGTGATCGCGATGGTGCGCATGGCGGTGCCCGCCATAGCGGTATCCGTGGCGGTGCCCACGGTAATGGTGTTTATCATGGTGACCACTATAATGGTGACGACGTTCATTGCGGCGTTCGCGTCGGTCACGTTTACGCTCATGTCGACGGGCATCACGATAACCTTCTTTGTATGATGAATGCTTATCGTAATATTGGTAGCCACGATCGCTGGCCTGTGCCTGACTACTGAATAAAAGTGGCATACTCATTGTTACAACTAATGCCATGGTAGAGAAAATCTTTTTAGTATTCATAATAACCTCCATTGGGTTTTGCTTGTCGGCTCAGTCTGTTCCTGAACCATGTGTGCAGATTACGCAGGTGTCACTGAACCAAAGCTGAACGATTTTTAAAAAATACAAAAAAATAACACAATTAAAATCAATAGCTTATGACTTTTGGTCTTGGCTATAAATTTTTTATGGGTAGCGCAAAATGACTTTGCTTGTGGGATGGCCTGCATGCAGGCAAAATGCGCGATTGAATTTCGACACTGTGGCCTTGACGGCGGCAGTCACAATTAATCATATATAAGGTAAGGAGCCATCCATGAAACTCATTCTTTTAGGCGCACCAGGCGCAGGTAAAGGTACTGTTGCAAAAATGCTGACCGATCTTGACGGTTCAGTTCAAATCTCAACAGGTGATATTTTGCGCGGCGCGGTTAAAGCGGGCACAGATCTAGGTAAAGAAGCCAAAGGCTACATGGATGCGGGCGACTTAGTTCCTGATGCATTGATCATGGGCATCATGGGTGAACGTTTACAAGAAGATGACTGTAAAGCAGGCTTCTTACTTGACGGCTTCCCTCGTACCATTCCACAAGCCGAAGAACTAAAAACATTATTGACTGATCTTGGTATCACATTGGATATGGCTGTTAGCCTTGATGTACCACGTGACGTGATTCTTGATCGTTTAACAACACGTCGCACATGTGAAAACTCAGAATGTCAGGCTATTTACAATACCAAGAGTAACCCAACTAAGGTTGAAGGTATTTGTGACAAGTGTGGTAGCAAGACTATTCAACGTGATGACGAAACGGAAGAAGCGATCAGCAATCGTCTTGAAACGTACAACGAAAAGACAGCACCACTCGTTGGTTTCTACGAAGGCGAGGGTATGTTGCTTTCAGTGAATGCCACATCAAGTGATGCTGTAGTAGCGGCTATCCAAGACGCGCTTAAATAAGTTTTAAGTTAGCGTTTTACAAAGAGCGGGGCGTGGTGAAAACCATGCCCCGTTTTTTTTAGCCTGACCTATCGGAGATAGGTAGGATACTCACAATGAAGCCGTAGGGTTCTGTGAGCTGCATGATGTACTATCCGCATCAATCCAAACACTGATACTGTTTTATTATCGTCTACACTACCAATTACCCACTGCCTCAGCAATCTCCCGATGGTCGTTTGAAATTTGGCCTGAACATCCGGAGGAGGTTAGGGAACTTACAATGAACCCGCAGGGTTCTGTAAGCAATTGTCTAATTGATGATGTCGTTTATTAGTTTGTTAGTTATAAAAGAATGATGATCCCTGACTGAAATCTATATTAGAAACAATTGGTCTCTGGTACCTATTTTTGCAACCGCATCATCCGTTGTCTTGATACAGAAATTAAGCGCATGGAGAAACGGTTGGCAAAGCATGTAGAAGAACAGGCCGACTGGGCTGAGAAACAGGCCATTCTTAAATCCGCGCCTGGCGTTGGCGATACACTCACATACACACTACTTGCCGACTTGCCTGAACTCGGTTCTTTGAATAACAAAGAGATCGCGTCATTGGTCGGTGTTGCTCCTATTAACCGAGACAGTGGCAGACTCAGGGGGAAACGTCGTATTCAAGGTGGTCGGGCATGCATACGCACCGTGCTTTATATGGCAACACTCAGTGCCACGTTATGCAATCCTATTATTAAAGCATTCTATAAAAAATTAGTGGCGCAAGGTAAACATAAAAAAGTCGCCATTACAGCCTGCATGAGAAAATTTATTACCATGCTAAATGCTATGGTGAGAGATAATTGTGTATGGGCTTATTGATCTTTAGTCAGGGGTTGACGCCACAGTCGCTTGTTAGCTCTTTTCATTTAGATCTCGATGAAATTCTTCCACGGTTTTTCGAAACTCATTTCGTTTATTCAGCAGATGGCTAAACATTGGAAGATTGAATCCTAAAATCGTAGACTGGAGCTGCCCTCTAATTCCACCAGTAAGCCCACTCATGACGCCTTGGCTTCGTGCGCAAGTTCGGATAAATTCTTCGCACTCAGTTATGTTTACTTGGTTTATGAATAGCTGTACACGATCAGGGTCATTAAGTTCAAGAATAGGAATGTTTACCCACATTTTCTGAGAAACTTCTGCTAGCGCTGCTGCGGCACGTTGTGCCGCGCCTAATGCTCCCCAGTTACTTGCTAAAGAATTGTAATTTCTTGAAATTAGCCTATGCACCTCAACAGAAGCTTCAGAAAGAAGGCTGCGTGCATCTAGAAACTGGCGTTGCTGTGCATGGTTGTAATCTACTAAAAATTCGGCATCTCTAGGAGAAGCGCCTCTTTGTATCTTATTTACAGCTTCTACCATAGCCTTTACATAAATCTCGGCAGTAGTGATATTTCTAGATACTGTAGCAAAGAAGTTTTCTACTTCTCCTGATACTTGAAGCATGATCTGCGCTCGCATCTGGCTGCGCCAATTTATTGTTGCAGTATGAAAAGCAATCACAAAGCCAGCGATTGTTACGCAAGATGTAATTAATGCGACTTTGTATTCTGGCCTTAAGGTGGATATAAAATAGATAAGTTGATCTAGTGATAACGGTTCTAATTCAGTAAATACCCCCGTGTACCAGTAAGCAAAAGCAACAAGAAGGAACGCCCCGTAGACCGACTGGAAAAGAAAACGAAAGCTCAACCCGAAAATTAAAAATGCATAAAATGCATTCACTGCAATTGATGGTGGTAAAATTTTAAATAATGAATACACCACAGATCTCCTCGTTGGAGCTAACGGTTGAGCTCAGCGGCGAACGCAGGCTGGCAAGGCTTTTGCTCCGCAAAAGGCGTGACAGACAAGCGAGTCCGATGGAGTGATTTGTTAGATTTATTTTGCATTATTATCTAATGCTTTGTGCATATTACACTTAAGTGTAGTTTGGCTCTTACGTATTGCCATGACAGCTTCCTGTGAACAGGCAAAATCTA